>Ga0209296_1000782_pt1 | contig 26782 bp, 29 predicted proteins | sample S_130206_EF_Meta_FD_187319 | JGI IMG/M metagenome (GOLD analysis project Ga0209296, IMG submission 187319) | Freshwater microbial communities from Lake Simoncouche, Canada to study carbon cycling - S_130206_EF_MetaG (SPAdes) (version 2) | ecosystem: Environmental > Aquatic > Freshwater > Lake ...
AATCTAACTGAGGCAACCACGACTCCGCCATCAATCTGCTTTGTTACCTCAGCAAGATTAGTGTTATCTAAAACGATAACAGGGGGTGGTGTAGGGCTGTTTAGGTCATTGAGAATACGGTCATCGCGTTCCCATTTGCCTGGCTTGCGCTTGAATGTTGTTGGTGTGTTGCTCTTCTTATTTGCAGGAACAACAGAGACTAACTCCATTACAGCCTGAGGGTCATCTGGTGCAACAATAGCTAAGAACATTGGAGGAACATCAGAATTTTCTGGTGTTATCTCTGCTTCTGTTCCAGCAGCAATAAGAGTTTTTTCGTTTGAGTTAGACACATCAAATCTTCTATCCCAAGCGGCTTTATTTTCTTTAGTATAAACTTTTTTACGATCAAGTTTGTCATCAAATTTTACATAATCGCTAGCAGGCGGGACATACCAACCACGATTGTGGTAGCCAACATCACCAGCTTTATTGGTGTATTTCTTATCTAACCAATCACGGAGGAGCGGTTCGTTATAAGCATTTGGTGTTGTTGCAGGGTTAAATCCAGGCTTAGTAGTTCCATCGGGATTGAAAGAGCCTTTGTAGTACTCACCTAAAACAGTGTTCATATCAGGCTCTTCTTTATAAACCATTGGTGGGATTGGGTCGCCAGAGTATTCTGGTGAGAGGCGTTGACCTGCAACCCAAGCTCCCCAGTCGCTAACCAGAAGGTTGGTATCTGGAGCACTAAGAGGTGGAAGACGACCAGGCAACTGAGCAAGAGGCTCATCAATTGCTACACGAGGTTCTCCCAAAATGCCTGAGAAATCTAGGTTATTTGCTGGAAAATTTGATTGTGAGACAGGCTGGAAAGTACTGATTTCTTGAGTTGTATTAGCAGGAACATTGACAGTTCTGCCATCTTCAAGAAGAACACTTACTTCCTGCTTTGCAGGGTCCATTGCAGTGATTTGACCCTTATATTTGTAATCTCCACCAATAATAACGGTAGAGCCGTTCTTAGCAAACTTTCCTAACTTATCTCGCACCTGAGTCTGAGCATTTTCAGAACGCTCTTCAGGTGTGTAGTTGCCATCTCCAGACGCTGCTGGTGTAGCAGGTGCTTCTCCTGCAGCTAGAAGACCATCCATATCCCAGTCGTCAGTTTCTTCAACTTCATCTGAGCTAAGTTGGTCAATAAACTTCCAATCAAGTTCTGGAATTGCTTGTTCAAACATATCTGTTTCGTCAAAGTCAATTTTTTGAACATTGATGTATTCCATTGGAGTGCTATCAAGCATTGCTGAAATTTTAATTGCAGACTCTCGGTCTACAGGTGTATGAATTTTTTGCACCTTGTCATATGGGTCATCAAGAGACTTGTCATATGTGTGGAAATCATTTTCAATGTTCCCTAAATCATCCCAAGCTCCATCGTCCCAGAACTTGCATGTTCCATCATCTTCTACCTTGTAGAGACGGTCAATACCTGAACCATCTAGACGGATGCGAATAAAGAATTCTGGTTCCATCTCTGATGGCATAAATGAGTTGTAATCAACTCGGTCCATTGGTGCATAGTCATGCATTCCAAGACCTGCAGTAATAGAAGTATTTGCCTTCTTCTTGTTTTCTCTGTCAACAATTGCTGATGCCCAACGTTCTGCGGCATCTCCACCCCAAAGAGCCCATGCAATACGCCCATTTGATGGGTAATTGTCTTGTCCAGGCTTATATCCCTTGCCTTTTTTATCTACTTCGTGACGTGGGAAGTATTTTGCAATATGACGAACCTTGCGAATACCAATCTGACCACCACGAGCAAGTGTGCGAGCAGTATTGAGACCAACTGGTGTTCCACCACGGTTCTCTTTCTTGCGCCACTCAAGACCACGCTTTGCTTCGGCAATTACAGCATCTGGAATCGTGTACATACGGTCATTACTAGCAAAGACACGGATATCTAAATCCGTCATGGCAGCGTTAGCAAGCTCTACAGCTGTGTCTTTTGGCTTCTTGCCATAAGAGTTCCAGTCAATAGAAGCTACAAGTGCTTTTTTATTGCCAACTTGGACAACAGAGTTTGCTGCTTCGTCAACAACTGCACCAAAGCCCTCTTTAACAAAGAGAACTAGATTGCCGTTTCTGCCTGCGTATTCCACGGTTCTACTCCGTCTCTTCTAGGGCTGCATAAGCCTCAAGATCAGTTTCATTCATCTTTTGTCCAGCATCAAACTTAGCTACAAGGTCTCCCCACATATCTACTTTAATGTCAGTGATGTTTGAACCATCATATTTATCTGCTTCTTCAGAGTTCATTGGAACCCACTTACCATTAGAACGAGCAAAAATTCCTAAATCATTTACAGTGAAAATAACAGCAACTAATTCACCGCTATCTGGGTTTGTAAGCGCTTCCACAGATTGTTCTAAATCAACTGTTGCTTCGTTAGAAATTGCCATTTCGAGCCTCCTCAAGGTTTTCTTTGCCAATCCACTCGGTGTCTTCCTCTAAAAGAGGACGAACTAGGTAATTTCCGTCATAACATGGAAACTCAATTGTACCTTTTTCCTCGTCTATAGATATCTGTTCTAGGTCAACAGGAAAAACATGTGCACCAATAATTGTCAGATTATTATCTTCTTCCTCAGGTGAATACCCAAAGTAAGTTACTTTTCCAACAAGGCGCTTGTAGGGCATCTCACCAGAAAGTTTTTCAAGAACCGCTGGTCCTTCTATGATGACTTTTTCAATTTGGAGAGTCATTATTAACCTTTCACAATCTTTGCGTATTCAGGTAATCCAGCAGCAACAAGTTTCTTCACAAGAGCTGCTCGGACAGCACTGGACATACTTACGCTTGAGAGGTCAGCCCATGAGAGATTCTTCTTCCACATAATTTCGCCACCACCACTCTTGAGTTTTCCGATTACATCTTCTGCGTCAGATACGAGCTGTCCATACTTATCTCCGCCATTTTTGTAGAAGTCCATTCTACGAAGAAGCTTTCTTGCATCAAACGAGAAGCTTAAGCTTGAACCGTTATTGGGGGAGGATGATTGATGAGTAAACATATAGTTTCCACCGTTGGCTTTTACATCTGCTTTGGAGGACATACCATTGGTATTAATTCCATCCATCCAACGATTGGTTGTTGAATACAAGCCTCCAGATTGGAATATTTCAAATAAGAAGTCTGCCATAGCATCAGTTCCGCTTGGAGTAGAAGACTGCCAAGTATGATTGAAGTAATTAATTCCTGTTTCGCTGGAAATCTTGTCTGCAACACTTTGAGGAACTAAATAACTAATACGACCACGACCTTCTTTATCAACAGAAATCTCGACATCGTCTACAGTAAAGCCATAGTCATCCTTGATTTGTTGAAGAATCTTGTCGCGAAGTTCGCCAGCATAGTTCTTTGTTCCATCTGTGCTTCGTCCATAAAGCCAAATCATTTTGTTTTCAACAAGACCTTTAATGTCGTCCTTAGTTGCTGGACGAACATTATCTACACCACCCATTGCCTTAATTGCATCTTCAATGTCTTTTTCTGTAGCGTTTGCTGGGAGAATTATTTCTACTTTATTATGGAATGCAACAGAGTTGCTACTGTTGCTTGCATGATTAAAGAAGTTAGCTTTCTCTGCACCTTTCTTTGCACGATGAAGTTTAAATGTTCCTTTTCCAGCTTTTCCGCTGTAAGTAACACCAGTTCCACTTTGGTCAACAGAGCTACTGTCCCACTTTTTAGAATACTTTAACGAGCCATTTGGTTGTTTTTCCCATTTATCAATATCTAAACCAGAAGACTTATCAATGCTTGCATCGTCTATCATTTCAGCGACTCGTGGGTTTGCTGCCCAGTCGGTAAGAGTAAATGTAACTCTAATAGATTCTTTTCCACCCTTTGCAGTTACTTTTTGAACACGAAGCTCTAGGTCCTCAATTGCATCAGAGTCTCCAAGAACTGTTGCTCCTTTAGCTGCTTCTAATGGATTGTCACCCTTTGCTATTTTCAATGCTTCAGCAAGGCTTGGTGCATTGTCTACAGGGGATTTAGACCAATCTGCTGGTGCATTAGGTGTTTGAAGTGCAAAACCAGGACCGTTAACTTCAAACTTAGATTTAAGAGCCTTTGCTTCTGCTTCTTGTTGAGCTTTCTTTTTCTTCTCTTCTAATTCTTTAGCGTATTTCTCGCCTTTAGCCTTAGAAGCAGAGCGGGACTTCTCAAGAAGAGTTGTGTCAACATCAATGCCTAGCTCTTTAGACTGCTCAACAGTTAGGAACTTCTCACGGCTCCATACTTTGTCTGATTTAAGAGTCTGACCTTTGCCAGCAAGAGGACCATCAAAGTATGTAACTTCAATTTCACCAGTTTTTGAATTAGTTTTTGTGACAACACCGTGACTTGTTAAATCTTGATCGTTAGAGTTTGGTGAAGCGTTAGAGACAATAATTCCTGGAACAAGGTTCTTAGATTCAGGGTCTTTAACAAAGTCACCCTTTAGGAACTCTTTATAGTCAGAATAGCTGTCTGCACCAAAGTATGACATGTGCTCATTTTCATTCTTCTTTGCAGCAAGTGCCTCTACATCTTTAAGAGCTTTTGCTCCTTGTAGAGATGGAGCATCGTATGTAGGAATTTCTGCTGGAGTTGCATCAACCTCTGGTGTAGAAGGTGTTGAAGGTGAGCTTGGTGTTGGTGTTGGTTTTGTCTTTGTTCCACCGCTACCACCGCCGCTTGGTCCATCTAAAATCTCAAGGTATGTAGATACCTTCCAGTTTTTCTTTCCAGTGTCATCCCACTTAATTTTTGCAACGTCTGTGTAGGTGTAGCCTTCTGGCTTGAGCTTAGACTTACCTGTAATTAGCTCATCTTTGAGAGAAATAACAACACCAGTCTTGCCAGTCTTAACATCCTTAACTTTCTGTCCAACCTTAACGATGCTAACTCCATCTGCTGAAACATAAGAACCCTTTTGAGTAGGAATTGCAGCAGGAAGAATACTTCCAGGAGTTTCTGTCTTAGCCTTAGCCTTAACCTTAGAAGGTGTTACTTTTGCTTTCCACTTTTCACTTTCGATACGACTCTTAAGAGCAGTAAATGAATGCCAACGACCCTTAAGGTTTTTAACCTTGCTTGTTCCGTCTGGACCAGTGATGCGGTGATAAACACTAAATGTATTATCCGAGTTACGCTTGACAACAACATCAAACTTATCTGTTCCGTTGGTCTGTGAGAACACAACGATGTGACCATTTGGAAGTGTGGTGCTTGAGTATTCTTCTTGTACCTTCTTCCAGATAAGATCTGGATCCATTGGAGTCTTTGCTTCTGCAGCAAGCTCTTCCGTTGTGACTGATTCAAGAACTTCAGCTGGTACATCTTCATCGCCATCTTCTGGTGTGAGAGATTGAGTGAGGTCACTTGTAATTTTTTCTTCTGGAGTTGCATCAGGTGCAGTCTTTGGAGCATCGATGTCGCTGATGATTGAGTCAATAAGGTCGTTATCAACGCCTTCTTGTCCCTTAAGTGCTTCTAGAAGGTCCTTTGTCTTACCCTTAGAACCAAATAGTTTTTCAGCAAGATTTGATACCTCATCAAGAACCTTTTGCTTCTCTGCTTCTGGCAGAGAGGTTGACTTCTCTGTCTCAGTTAGAGGAGTGTCAACAGGGTTTAAAGGCTCGATGTTGTCGTTAGCAGATGGAGTGATTCCACCATCTGGAGATTCAGCGATTGCTTTAATTTCTTCTGGTGTGGCTACCTGAGGAATTGATGGGGTTACATCTTCTGCATCAATCTTGGTTTGAACTTCATCCCAAGAATTGCCAAAGATTAAACCAGAAACTTTTGGATTACTTGCAGTAAGGTTTCCTTCAGTATCTTCAGTTACAACCCAGCCGTCTTTCTTCCAAGTGTAGTTACCTTCTTTAGTCCAACCTGATGGAGCTTCTGTAGAAGGCTTAGATGCTTCCTTAGGAGCTTCAAATCCTTCAGAATTTGATTCAATACTTGAGATAGTGAAATTCTTTACAGCACCATCTGAATCCAAAAGACGAATATTAGTTTTTCCGTTCTTTGGATTTTCCCAAATCTGTGCTGTTCCTTCCTTGGAAGGAATAACTGTTGCAACTCTATCTTTTCCGTTATATAGGAATGAAACTTTTTTTCCAACAGCATCGTTTAACTGCTGAGCTAAATCACCAGAAGGGTCAAGAGGTATTACAGGGTTAGAATCACTTACTGATTGAATTGGCTCTGAGGCTTCTTCTTCCTGTGGCTCAAGACCGAAACGCTTAATAAGATCTTCACGACGAGCCTTTAGCTTTTCCTTGAGGAATGAAGCTGTTTCTGCATCATCTGGGAATGCTTGGTCAACAAGTTGATCAATCTTTTCTGGACTGATTGCTTGAACCTTCTTTGCAGACTCAGCAATTTGCTCGTCTGTCATAGAACCAAAGATGTCGTTTGATTCTGAATTAATACTTCCGTCACGGAGTGTATCGATAGACTTTACATCGTCTGTAAGCTCTTTTGACTTATCTTTTCCTTGTGCACGGAATAGTAGCGAGCCACCTGGATCAACGCGGTAAACATCTCCATCAACTGTAAGCATGTTGTCGTAAGCAAGACCAACAGAGTCATAGTTGTTAAGCCATGCATCTACTGCAAAATCTTCTTGTGCAGACTTAAGAATGTTTGCATCGTTCTTCTTGTCTGCAAAATCTTTATTAGAGTTTTCTACAAGCGGAGATACAAGGACGATGTTGCCTTTGCTGTCTTTTCCAAGATACACACGACCAATCTTTGTCCCAGCTTCTGCGTATAGTGCAGATGCAAGAGCTTCGTTTGCTGCATGCTTATCTGACTTAGGCTTCTTGACGTAGTACTGCTCGCCTGTATCAGGGTCTACATAGAATGCACCTTCGTTTGAGCCAGCTTGACCAGCAATCTTTTTCCAGTTACTAGTATCAAAAGCTTTAACTTCTGTTGACTTAGATTCTGCTGGTGTTGGCTTCTCTGGCCCCTTTGTGTTGTCTTCAGACAAGTCAAATATTGCTTGTGCTGAATCAGCAAAGTTAGTGTGAAGTTTTCCATCAGCAGCCATTTGATTAATTTGATCTGCTGTAAACCAACCAATTTCGGAGTTTTCTCCATCCTTAGGTGTTAAATCGCTAAGTTGCTTTGGTCCAACTTCAAATACATATGTGTCATATGCCCATTCTGGACCTACAAAGTTTTGATGGATGTACTTAGGCTCAAGAGATGATAAGTCTCCACCTACTTCTTCGCTAAATTCTTCTTTAGCTGTTCCGCCAACTGACTTAGCAATTGTTTGGTCTTTATGTGCGCCACCAGGGAATCCCCACTTGCCACCTTCTTGTGAAAGACCAGAAGAACGCTTTGCTAAGAAGTATTCGTAGACTCCATCGGAGTTCTTACGACGAACTAGAGCACCTGCAGCACCGTACTTGCCCCAGAAACGCTTTCCATTAACTGAGAAGAAGTAACCTTCTCCAGTTTCTTGGTCGTTTCCTCCGCCAAGTGGTGCAAAGAACGGAAGTTGAGGTGGTGTTAGCTGACCATTGCGTAGTGCTTGAACATCTGTAGAAGAGATATTCTCTGCGTAATAAACACCATCTGTTCCTTGTGAAATCTTATAACCGTTCCATGTTCCAGCTGAACTCTCTTTCTCTGGAGCTTCATCTGTCTCAAGAATTGGTTGTTCTACTTCTGGTGTTTCAGGAGTTGAATCTACAGGCTGTGCAATTTCAATAGGTTCGTTACGACGACGAACTTCATATGCTTGATACTTAATCCAGCTTGACTTGTATTCCTTGCCATTTGCAAGAAGACGACGAGTAACAACCATCTTTTTATCGTTATCTGGGTCTGGTTCTACAGAAATAATTTCGTGGTATCCACCGAACTGTGCACTGATGAAGTCACCAGGCTTCATATCTTCAACGGCAATCTTTCCAACGTTAGTTGTGTTCTCGTTTTCAGATACCCAGTTATTACTTACAAGTCCACCAAGAACAGATTCGATTTGTGAGTCGTTGTCTGAAACTTCTGATGGCTTTGGGGTTGTTGCTGGGCTGAGTTCGTCTGAAGTTGGTAGCTCCTTTGGAAGAGCGCTTCCAAGTTCTTCTGAAGTCGGAACATCCTTCCCAGCCATACCATCTGCGAAAGCCTTTGCCATAACAAGTTCTGTGTCTGCTTTTGCTTTCTTAGACTTGCTTGCTGTGTATTGTGCGTTTGCAGCATCAAAGTCAACTTTAGCTTTATCAACGTCAAGAGAATCAATACCGCTATTTGTAATAGCCATTTCATCAAGAAGATTGTCAAGAATTCCAGGTAACACTGCAACGTCAACAGAAGCATCGTGCCAATCTGTATTTGGGTCAGCTAGGTCATAGCGAGCAGCAACTGCTTGAAGAACATGGTCTCCATTACCGCCATTAATTACCTTGCGTGCTAGTGAGAGCGTGTCAATTTCACCAGAAGGCTTGTAGTCCATTCCAAACTGATCGGTGTAACGCTTAAGAATTTCACCATCGAATGGGAGGTTATGTGCAGATACGATTGGATTCTCACCAAAGAATTCCATAATCTGCTTGAAAGCATCTTCCTGAGACATTTGCTTCTCAAGGAATCCATCAGAGATTGGATTACCTTCAGAGTCCTTTAGAACTTCTGCTGGGTCTTTATCTGTGTAAAAAGAATCAAGTGGCTTCTCTGGGTTCATAAATAGAACCTTGGAGTCGATTACTTCGCCATTCTTTGTCTTAACAAGAGCAACTTGAATTGGACTTGGCTTGTTAAATCCACCTGTTGACTCGAAGTCAATGTGTACAACTTCTTCTTGTGCAAGGAGTTCTTTGAACTTCTTTGCATCTCCACCAGCTGCTTCTGCAATTGCCTTTAGTTTGTCGCCTTGGAATGCAGGAGGAGTTGGCTTCTTAGCCTTTGGTTGTGGTGCAGATGCTTCTAAATCAATAGGAGCAGTCCATGTTGCAGCAGATTCTTTCTTTGCTGCATCAAATGCTGCCTTCTTTTCTGCAAAGTCTGGGTCATCCTTCTTTGGACGCTCTAGTGCAGGTTTAGTTCCTGCTTCTGGAGGAGTTGCACCCTTAATAACTGTAATCTTGGTTGTACCCTTCCAAGTCTTAGTCTGTGACTCGTGACCTGGGTAGTAGCCCTGAACAACCGCGTTTCCTTCTTCATCGGTTGAGACTCCCTCAACAACAAAGAACTCGTAGTAATCCTGACCCCATTCTTTTTTAAATGTAATATCACCAGGCTTAACATCAACTGATGCAACTTCAGAAATACCAATTGGATTTTCTGGAGTGTATACAGGTGCAGCATCTGGTGTTTGCCATTCTTCAAGACCTTCTGGAGCAGACCACATTGCTTTAGCTGCTTCTAGATTCTTGTTATATTCTTCAACATCAGCAAGGTATTGCTCACGAGCTGCAGCATCTTTAGGAACAAAAATTCCTAGAGCTTCATCTTTGTAAACCTTCTTCTGTGGATCATAATCTTTAGCGAAAGGCTTGCTAAGTTCTGGTAGGTCTCCCTTTTGTGGAGCATCTACGTTTCGATAAACTTCAATCTCTGTATCTGGGTACCAAAGCTTGGTCTTCTGAGTTGCGTGACCTGGATAGTAACCCTCAACCCAAACGGAACCTGGTTTAGCAGACTCGGAGTCAGCGTCAGAGTAAATATTTTCAATAGTGAAGAAATCGTTGGTTGTAACATCTCCAGCTTTGAGTTCTGAAACCTTAGCCTTTAGTCTTGCAGGTCCTGTTGGTTCTCCTGTGTTAACTGTGGTGGCTTCGGGTCCCGCTTCATTCGACGGAGTTTGTTCCGTGCTTTCGGCAGGCGCTTCTTGCTCGGTGGGGGTTCCTTGTGTGGTTTCAGGTGCTTCTCCTTCTAGAGCGTCTTGGGTCTCCTGTGAAGTAGGTTCGTTATCTGCGCCTTCTGCGTAGATTTCGTTAATGAGAGCATTTGTGTCTTCGCCTTGAAGCTGAAGAGCATCGCGAATCGCTTCGCCGGGAACATAACCAACATAATCTTCGCCTTCTGGTGTTTCTTGCGAAATCAAACCATAACCAGGCATTTCGTTTCCTGGCTCTAGGGCACGACGAAGTTCGCCCTTAAGATCTTCTTTGTTGTAAGAGTTAGCAATATCTACTGGATTGAAAGAGAATCCTTCTGGAGCATCCTCTGGAAGAACTGCTTCAGAATTGTTAAATGGATCTTCATTGAGTTCTGTATAACCACTAGGTGCCTCGTCAGTTGAATTCTTTGGAAGATACTTTGTGTAGTCTCCAGTTTCAGCGTAGTTAGTTTTTTCGTCTTCTGAAAGACCTTCAAGTAGTGGTGGAAGAGTTGCAGGGTCTTCTTCTCCATCAGGAAGTGGAGCATCTAGAACATCTTCATCACCTAAAGCATCTTTAATTTCATCTGATACTTCTGGTGTTGCTTCAGAAATTTCTGCTTGCTTTCCACCGCTGTAAATATCTCCAAGAATTGAGTCAGCGTCTTCGCCCTTCTCTTTAAGAGCGTTGTAGATTGCTTCTGCTGGGACAATTTCATCTCCAGCCTCAAAAGGAAGTCCGCCAAAACCAGTAGCTGGTGATTTCTTAGTTCCTGTTACAGATTGAGTAAGAGCCTCTACAAGTTCATCTGTCTCAAACTTCTGAGCAAGCTCTGCAGGGTCATCTGTGTAGTCAGGGGAGACCTGTCCATCAATTGGACCTTCTGGTGTGTATTCAACACCTTGCTTTAGCTTGTAAGAACCTTCTGGGTAATCAAAATCTTCTTGCTTTTCTGGAAGCTTGGCAACTGGCTTTTCTGCTTTTGCTTCTTCAGCTGCTTTCTTTTCTGCAACCTTTTCAATTCCAGTTTTTACCTTCTTAAGAAGTTCTTTCTTTGTTTCAGACTTAGATGGGTCAACGCCTTCACCCTTGTCGTACTTAGGCTCATCTTGGGTAATGAAATCTTGAACATCTGCCCATGACTGAACTGCAGCAAATGTCTTATCTTTTCCGTCACGACGGCTTACAAAATAAACTGGCTTAGTTTCATCTACCCAGTTATTTTTACCCTTACCAACAGTGACAATATTCTGTCCTTCTGCTTCTTTCTGCTGAGCAGCTTCAAACTTATCTTTTGCAGAAGCATTGGCTACATCAAACTTAATTACATCGTAAGCATCATCTGTAAACTTTTTGCCAAGATCAATCTTTGTTCCGTAGTAATCAACATCATCTGCGCTAGGAGACCAAGTTTCGTCAAGCTTAAATCCATCTGGAGCGTCTACAACTTCTAGGTCTGCTTCATTAATTACAGGGTCTCCAATAGAAACCTTTGCTGGAGTCTTGCTATATCCATCCTTTGTCTGCATTGATGGAAGGATTGCTTTAATTGCCTCAGCTGAACTTGCTGGAACTCGAACAAGCTTTCCATCTGGAAGCTCCATATCAAATGTATCGCCATCGATACCTTGAGATACTGCTGTTCCAGTGAGACTTTGAACTAAACCATTTGCTGCACGCTTGATAAGTGCACGAAGTCCCCCACCCATCTCAGCAAAGCGGCCCTTACGGTCACGACGCTGGAGCATTGCACGAGCACGACGAGCTGCAGATGAGTTTCCATCACCAAGAGCTGCAAGAAGTGCATACTGTGGAACCATACCTTGAGGCATTGTTGATAGGTGAGTAATTGCATACTCATATTCAACTGATGCTGGGTGTGAAGTCAGAGCAGAGGCAAGAAGAGTACGAGCTTTATCATCTTGAATATCTGGGTCATCAATAATCCAACGAGCACGGTGTTGCATCAAGGATGCAAGAGTCATGTCGTTGTCGCGAGTTGAACGTGGGTGTGCAATTGGTAGAAGGTCTGTATTTTCTACACTTGCAGTAAGAGCCCTATTACTTTGAGCAAGGGTGATGTAGTGAGAAAGCTCTGTAAGAGCCTTGTGCTTACGAACAGAGAATGCATCTGATTCGTTTTTAGCAAGAGAACGGGAGATAACTGTTAGAGCTGCCTTCTTTGTGACAGTACGAGTACCAGAGAACTCGGCGTTGGCTTTTTCAACAAGCTCTAACGCTGCAGCATTAATCTTTTGTGTCTGTTCTTCAATAGAAGAAAGACGAAGAGCTGATTTCTTTGGGTAGTTGATATTCACTACTGGGCTACCTCTCGTGTTGGAAGGAGGTCTGCATCAAGGCTGTCGTATGTCATGCTTGCAAGTAATGAAACTCTTTTAAATGGATTGTCATTGTTACGAATTGCACGAAGCCAGCTAGCTCTAAAGGCTTGCTCTGCGTCGTAACCTAAGCCAGAAAATTCTGTCATAGAAAAAATAACTTCTTCAGGAGAATCGTATTCTGATTCTTCTTTAAGTTCTGTAAGAAGCTGCGCCTCTGCGTATGCAGTTGCTAGTAGAAGTTCCATATCCTCTTCATCGCGAACGGGGATTGCTGAACCATCAACAACTCCTTCTGGAATTACTGCAAATCGGCACTTACCTTCTGCTTCAATCTCAAGTGAAATGATTTGACACTCTGTTCCTTGAAAGAAGACGCAGTTGGAACACTTAACGCCAATATCCTTAACTTCGTTGTCGTATGCAGGTGTGTAACCAGCCCATACCCCATCGCCATCTTGGTCAAATTTTCCATACTTGGTAGTAACCCAAACAAGTGCTTCTGCAAGAGCTTGCTCTTCTGGAATCAAACCAGATGCAGTCATTGCTGATGCTGACTTCTTTGTGCTTCGTGGGTGTGAAGCTGGAAGTAAATCGTTATCTTGCTTGTAGGCAGCAGATGAAGGCTTTCCAGACTTAAGAAGACGCAAGAATGCGTTAACGCGGCCCATTGCCCACTGATTGCGAGTCATACCGGGGCGGTGCGATACGGAGAAAGCTCCAGCACCACGACGGTAGACGGCCTTGAGCATTGACAAAGACGCTTTACGACCCTTTGGTGCAGTTTCATTATGTTCTGCAACCTTGTTCTTTAGTGTTGTTTCTGTTTTTGCATCAAAATTAATTTTCTTTGAACCAGATGCAGAACCCTTAGAGTTTTTATCTGAGCCTTTAATCTGGTCTTTCTTTGGAGCAGGAGTTTGAGCAACTGTTTTCTTACCAGCTGCTGTTACTGGACCACCAGCAACCCAAGCACGACAGGTACGAGCAGATGCACACTTGAAATCAAAGATTTCGCAGTAGCCAAGTTCTCCAGCTGCATCAATTGATTCAAACTCATCTGCGTTATCTGTTAGACCGCCTTCAATGCAAGCTTTCATTTCTGGAGTTTGAATAAATACAGCGCAATTACCACAACGTTGTTGCTTTGCAGTCTCTGCATCTACATTCCACTCAGCTCCTAATGCAGTCCAATACTCTTCGTTTGGTTCTGCAGGATTAAGAGGTCCATACATTGCTGTATCAATTGCTTTTTTACGATTCTCAAGATTGATTGCAATATCTTGCGTTGCTGGAGGGCAAGTCTCTTCAGCCATTACTGTCCTACCTCTGGAGTAGTAGCTGGTGGCTCTGCAGGAGTTTCTGCAGGAGCTCCACCTTCAAGAATTTGTTGTAACTCTGGAGTTAAAGGCGCAACAGATGACGCTTGTGCAGCAGCCTTAACTGCTTGCATCATTTCAGGAGCAACAGTATTAAGCATTGCTTCTGTAAGTTCAGGGGTCATTGCACCCTTCTCGGTCATCATACGAAGAGCCAACTCGTTTGGAGTAGGTGCATCTTGGTCTGAGAAGCCGTGAGCACGACGCCATGTGTCGCCAGAAACAGCCATACGGTCATAACCAGCGTCTGCATCTGCAGCACGGTCATTGCGTGTTGAAACTGCTGATGGGTCATACCAAACAACAATCTTGTTTACTTCAGCTTCTGGGTAACCATTAGCAATGAGGTATGGACGCAAATAAACAACTGTGAGTGCATCACAGATAAGAAGCATCATTGGCTCAATGTGTGCCTTGTAAAGTGCTTCATCAATTTGAAGTGCGTTTGAATATTTAACGTTTGCGAGTCCTGTTACGACATCCTTTGGAACATCTAGTCCTTGAAGGATTCGTTCTAGAACACGGTCAGAACGCTCTGCAAGTGCAGGGTCGAATGAACGCTCAAACTTGAACTGCTTAATCTTATCGCCAAGTTCTGCAGGACCACGAATGATAAGAGGAACAACTGCGCTCGCTGATTCTTCATCGCGAATCGGAGTTGTCATCGCATCAATTAATTGTTCTTCGAATTCGTCTTCTGCTTCTTCGGCAGTAAAGCCTGCGCCGATACCATCCTCAGAATCGTATGGGTAGTCTGGGTCCGCCTGCGCCGCAACCGAGAGACCGTCTGGGAGATAAAGAGCGCCAGCATTGAGGCGAGAACGAGCAGTCGCACGGAATGTCCTATTCAGTAGTAAGAGTTCTGCACATAGATCAAGTAGTGAACGAAGTGATGAATCTGCTTCATCAGAGAAACGTGGGTGTGAACGCCAGATGCGTCCTACAAATGCTTTGCTACCAAGTCGAGAAACACCAAACGCTGCACCTTGTCCAGCTGCTTGTTCTCTGCGACCGATAACACTAAAGCCACCCTTAGGGTCTGTAATTACTTCGTCAACAGAACGAATGTCCCAAGACTCAGGAAGACCACTTCCTGGACGAGCAGGCATCTGAACCAAATAGCATTCGCCTGAGACGGAAAGATTAAGAGCAGCATCTTTGAGTAAACCTGCTTGACCACCATATGCTGAGTTTAACCTTTCTAGTGCACGCTCTGCTGCTGCTGAAAGATTTCCTTCAACAACACGAGATTCATTTACAGACACTGGAGCCTGTGACGGATCATCAACTGCTGCAGCATAAATTCTAATTCGTGAAACAACTGATGCAACTAAGTTGAATGCATATTTGATTTCACCAATGGCATCGTAATATTCCCAAGCTTCTGCTTGCCATGCTGATGAAGATGCGTGACGACGAGTTTTAAATTGCTCGAATTCTGCTTTGTCATTTACCTTTACTTGAACAGCAGCAGCAGTAAGAGAACGAGGAATGTTGTATGCAGCAGACATTGCTGGAGTTCCGCTGGTAAAAATATTAGCGAAAGAAGATGGAGCAGGTCTCTGCGGAATTTGTACTACTTGTGTTGAGCGCTTTGTGGATGCGCGACGACGGGTTGGGCGCTTAGGAGCTGCAGCTGGTACTTCTTCAACTGGCTCTACTTTTTTGAATACGCTCACTTGAGATACCCTTCGTCAATTTGGTTACGGAGCATGAGATTATTTATCCTCATACGCAGTTAACAGCCCTGCTACTGCAGACAGTGCGAACACCGTGGCTACAGCAATAGTTACTGATGTAATGATAGTAGATATTCCAAAGGCTGATGCCACCCAAATCGAGGTACACCACTCACAAGTGAACAGGTATCCGAGCTTGGAGGTCTCTGGAGGGAACTTTTTCCATATCCAATTTCTTGGTGTATTGAGAATCGTGTCTCTTGTGACAAGCCGTGTCACTCGGTAGGTCGCTAGACCTAAGACAATGAACTCCAAAAGACTCAACTAGGGTCCTCTCCCGAACTAATAAAGCTCCCATATGGGTTCCAACTACGCAATCTGGACCCACAACCGCAGTTGTCATCCTTCATAAACGCAATAATCTTGCCTGAAACGGTCAAAATGTGAGTTAGCTTCTTGTCTTGCACCATTAACTCTACTTCCTCACGGAAAACAATTCTAGGCCCCTCAGGTGAATCTTCAGCAATCAATAAAGTGTTTTGAAGTACAACAGCCCGACATCTATCCAACTTCCTTGTCCCTTTTGGAGCATCTCCAGTGGTTTTTAACATGGTGATGTCGGAAAGAGAGCCCGGAGGAGCGAGTTTTATAACAGCAGGGAATACGTCAACTATCTTCTTCACTACTTCTCCGTATATTCAGAAGGGATGTAAAAGTCATTCCACCCCAAAGCTTCTTTTGCTACTCCTAACGGAATAAGTACTGGTCTAGAACGCTCACTCAAAGGTATGAAGGAAAAGACATCTTCCTTTGTTTTAGCCAACTGGGCATTTTTCCAAGAGCGATTCTTTGTGAGACTGCGGATAGGGAAAGCCATAGGGAAGCGAGAGTTCTCAGAGGTCATGGTTTCAAGAGCTCTGGACTGTCGAGACTTTTTTGCTTTTGGATTAATCCAAACCACAACAGCTAATTCTTCTTCTGTGTAGATACCAGACTGTGTTTCGTACTGTCTCACTTACTCAACCTTCTCGCCATTGCTCGGTAGGAAACCCCTGCAGCCTCGGCAATAGCCGCAGTCGGTACACCCATGCTTCTCAGGGTCTTTGCTACAGCCGTCAGCTCATCGTTAGCTAAAGCCAGAGGACTGTCTGGGGCTGTCTTAGCTCTATACCTTTGGGCTAGAGCACTAAGTTCTTTTAGTCGAGGTTTCATATCGGGAGGGACGCCCGGAGAAATGGACCTCAGACGAGGTGCAGATTTAGTAGGAACTGAGGTAGTTAGCGATTTTGGAGGTGGAGCAGGGATATCCCTAAATTGCTCCACTATTTGCGCTCTTTTTACCCAGAAGTGGATTGTGGTCTTAGGTCTTTGTGGCTGTAAGGAGTTACCCAACGCCTGAAGGGACCAACCTGCTTCCCAGAGGACTCGGAGGCGCGATTCTGCCTCTGGACGCGGCAGAGAGCTGATGAATGTCACTTCATCTGAAGGCAATAGCGGCGTCTGATCCATTTGTCTATAGTACAGGAGTTTTGAAGTGTCGTACGGGAGAAAGAGGGGCTATCTCTTTGTACGAGAAGGTCGAAAAGATGAACATTTACATTAATTGACTTTGGGCTGCGAGTGGGCCCCGCTTATATTTGGGACTCCGCCAAATCGTTTCCTAAACTTTTTTGCTTCTCTCTTGGCTTTTGCTTTCTTTTGAGTTTTTGCTTGCTGGGTTGCTTTTGTATTCATCAAGGTCATCAAAGGTCATCAAGGTCATCACTATGTGTGGTCAAGTCATCATTATGTGTGGTCATTGTTGGTCAAGGTGTTTGTTTTATTGTCAAGGTCATCAAGTTGTTAGGAAGTGGTCAAGCCTGGTCACCAGGTCAAGGTCATCAAGTTGTTAGGAAGTTATCTATCTAGTCACTAAATCTTTCTAGGTGCTGGGCTAGGTCTTGGGTTAGGTCTTGGGCTTGGGTCTTGGGTCTTGGTCTCTTATGTTGGGCTGGTTGGGCTGGTTGGGTTGGGCTTGGGCTATGCCTAGAGGCTTGCCTAGAGGCTAAAAATAAATCTAAAAAATCTTGCAGAAAGGCTTGACAAAGTGCAGGAAGGTTGCTAGATTATCTTTTGTAAGCAATAAGGCTTACTTACACAGGGAGAAACAAACGATGTATAAGACTTATGGAGTAGAAATCACAGCAGGCGGAGTTACTTATTATTTCCACCTAGACAACCTGAACAAGGTTCGTGAGTTGTTCGCAGGTTCTTGCGACATCACCCGCTTCATCGTGACTGAGGAGATTGACGGAAACGGACCTAAGCAGTTCCGCAAGATGGAGATGGCAGAAGTGCAGGACATCATCTGGGGTCGCACCGCACGAGTCCAAATCTTGCAGGCAGTAAGCGCCTAACCCAATAGGACTAGAGCCCCTTAGGTCACCCCCTGACCTGAGGGGCTTTCCTATGCCACCGCAATAAACACAAACACAAACGACGAGGAGACATTATGAAGAAGATACTCACCGCAGTAAGCAACCGAGTAAATGAAATGCTAAACAACCTAGACGAGAAGATTATAAACAGCGAGTGGGCTCAAAGTATCAGAGACGAATACCGCATTGAGAGGACACCTGAGGAGCAGGCAGAGATGAAGAAACTAGGCAAGTATGGGACACCTGAGAGTCGTGGCAAATACAACAGAGAGGGGTTCTAAATGTATCAAGTGACTAACCCTAAGTCGGGTAAAAAATACACCTACAGCACCGCAAGACAGGCAGACGCACAAGCTTTAGCCACGAAACTAGGGGTAGAGGTTGTAGAGGTAATAGCAGTAGGCAGTCTGCCTAACCGCAGACCAAAGGTCTACACCGCAAAGGTCTGCCTATGTGGAAGGCGAGAGGACACCCACGAGTCCTACGATTGCTACAAAGACGACAAACTAACTAACGGCTAAGACTTGACAAAGTGCAGAGAGGTTTATAGACTTACACCGTAAGCAAGTAACAACAAGACAAAGGACACCCAATGACAACAAAGACAGCCTTACAGGTAACAACAACAGGAGAGGTCACAGAGTTAGACCTAGCCTCGGACAGCCTCAACAAACTACAGACCGCAGTAGGTGGGTGGGTGCAGGCGATAGACCTAGCCTCAGACCTCTCAATGTGGTGCAACGAAGAAGGCAAACTGACAGGGCTACCGCATAACCCATACGCACAATATATGTGGGACAAAGTATTCGGGGCACACACGGACTACCTAGTCGGGGACATAGTTCTCACAGGTGGGACAGACTCAGAAGGTGAGACTATTGGACTCACACAGGAGCAGGTAGACATTATGAAACTGACCGTAGCAAAGGTGCAGAAGTTCGTAGAACCTAGCATTACACTTATCTAGTCACGGGACAGAAGAGCCCCCTTGCTTAGGCAGGGGGGTTTTTCTTTATCAAACTGTTATACGACACGCCGTAAAGGACTTGACAAAGTGCAGGAAGGTTGGCATAGTTCACTTATTGCTACAGGGAGTAGCAAACAGAACAAAGGAAACGACGAAATGATAAGTGACTTTTTCGGAAACAGACTAGATGACATCTCATATTTTTTTGGAAGTATCGTAGATTGGCTAGAAGAGAACCTAACTACTGACGGCCCTTGGCCCGCATTGCTTGCAGTTGTTATCTGCACCGTGGTTGGGATACTGACACTATGACAACAACAAAGACAGAACCACTAGAGGCAGAAGTAGCAGAGGCTATGAAGAGGCACGACCCTAAACAAGGGCACACCTACAATGCAGAGACGCAAGAGTATTTCACGACCTGTGTGAAGTGTGGGCAAGACATCTACGGCGCATACGCAGAGGACGAAGAGCGTGGGCGTGTCTTTATAGGTTGGTTCTCAGATGCGAAGAACGCAAAAGGAAAGCACATTGCAGTTATTCATTGTCCAATAATTTGGTGAAGATTTAGAAAGAGGAGACCCAAGGGGTAAAAATTCCCCCTGGGTCTTCCTGTTCACAGGTCTAACTACTTAGATGCTGCACCCTTACTAGGTGCCCTTTTCTTATCTACAGCCGCAAAGACATCATCTATCTCTGCCGCAGTGAGTTTCCCATCTTGTAGATAAGCGCGACTCAACCCCTCAACTACGGTCGCCACGCCACCTATGCCAGCCATCAAGATTGCTTGTGTGAGTTCTACGCCAGCAATAGCGCCAGCCCCAATCACAGATAACCCAGATGCTGCGAACACCGCCATAATTCTTGATAGAACCATTTTGGTCTTTTCTGTATTTGCTGCCATTTTGTGCCGTCCTTCCATAGTCCGCACTAATGACGTTGCTACGGGACGCAACAACGCCCAGCCCCTCAATAATAGATGAGAGACTGGGCGTTGATATGAAAGAACTAAGGCAGGATTTCTACTGCCGTGCCACTAAATAAAGCCTCAATCGTTGCTAAGTCAGAACAATCTTTTGATTCTATGCGCTTATCTTTTTGGAACTCTTGTAGAGCAGAGCAAGTGTTCTCACCGAAGTAGCCACTCTTCTCATCTCCTGCAGAGGAGTAGCCAAGTTCAATCAAACGCTTCTGAACTGAGATGACAGAGCGTGAATTGCGAGCGCTTCCGCAGCAAACAAGCGCAGCCATCTGGACATAAACACCAGAACCTTTGGCAGCTACGTTCGACTGATCGGAATTTTTACCCCTTTTAGCTTCAGGAGCTGCTGCAGCTACAGCTACAGCTTCTTGCTTCACAACAACTTCTGGTTCTGGGACAACAACAACCGCATCTACTTTTGGAACAATAGGTTCGGCTGGCTTGAATTCTTCTGACATATAGGTTTCCTTCCTACTTTGATGGGAATTTAGCAACCCACGAATAGAGGTCACCAACTTTCCCTCCATTATAAGCGTTATTGCCTACCCCCCAAGCGCCGAAATCTTCTCCTCCACCTGACATTAGGAAAGCAATCCGCGCATTGGCTACTGGGTTGAATAGTTCTTCGTTGGTTGTGAGACCGTATCTCTCACGGCGGTCTGTTCCAAGACTGCCAATCATATTGATTTGGAACAATCCATAGGAGTTATCTCCTGTATTGGAGTTCTCATTGTGCGATGTAGGTCCTCCACGGGACTCTCGCATCGCAATACCCCAAGCAAGTTTCAAGGCTTCTCCCTTGAATCCAACTGCTTTGAGAAGTTCTTTGAGTTCCTCAGGCTCTAATGGCGCTCGACGTTCCGCATACTTCGCAAGAACTGATGGGGCTGGAGGATTTGTAGTGACTGAAGCTGTCGTAAGTGAGTAGATTTTTACCCCTTTATCGACGCGATCAGGGATCACTACGTTCTTCTTTACTGTCGTTGATGTCGTTGTTGATGTATCTGCTACTGCTACTACATTGGATTGGCTATCGTTGTTTCCAACTGCTTGGGCTACCGCAGCGCTGGCACTCAATAGCACGAAAGCCATTGACAAACCGAACACTACTGTTTCTGCTTCGCGTTTAGAAATACGCATTGTTGCTCCTTTGTTAGGGGATAGGGACAGGTGCTAGTGAAACTGCACCGAAGGGCGTTATATAGCCCTCATCATTTTGTCTAATACGTCTTTACCTCCTAAACCCTAGCACGTTTGCAGGGTAATCCACCCCCTAAGAATACCCCAAAAGGTGGATTTCCCCCAACAAAAGGTTACGGGAGTATGAACGCCTTCCTGCACTCTGGTCCAAGCATCAACTCACGGCTCTTAGGGTCTGTGAGTTCAGCACCGCATTTGCCACAGCATTGGTAATGTTCAGCAAACAACTTGGTGTATTTGTATGGGTCAGTCTTGATTATCCGTGTAAACACAAGGGCGTCCTCAACGGCTGGTCGGACACGAGTGAACGCTCCAACTGAACCATATAACTTCTTGATGTAGGTCTTCTTCATATATTCCTTGACCTCAACGAAGACTAAATCTCCGTGCACTTTGTCCTTCAGAAGGTCAGTCATCAACTCAGAAACTGGTATCGCATACTTGCTTTTAGGCACTCCCTGAAGTGCCCCAATAAGTTCTCCATAGAGGTTAGGTTCTGCCTTTTTTATCAATTCAGCGAAGGCTGGAGATGGCAAGGTTGGCTGGACAACCATCTTTGGGTATCCCAAGAAAAGTCCAATCAGGCTTGATGCCTTCTTGATGTCAAGAGTTTTTTTCTCCGCAAGATATGCAGAGACCATCTCTCTCGGGACTTCCCGATTATTTACCAAGTCATCAAGAAACTTGATTTGCTTCTCTGATGCTGGTGCGTATGTTGATGTCATTTGTGTCATTTGATTTGCCTCCCTGTTGGCTTTAGACCAATCTACCTGACATTTGCAGGGAAGTCAAGTTATTAGCCTGACTTTTTTGGAGAGAGACTTGGATACTCATCTTCGTAGTATGAGTCGTCCGCAAACCCCGTATAGGAGTAGGTCGGCTTCACATAGTTCTCTGAGACCTGATGCATAACTGACCACACCTCAGAGAGGCTGTGAGTGAAGTCTGCACCACGAGTCTGATACATACGAGACTTGTAGTTGTTGTATTGCATCTCCTCGATGGTCTTCAACACCCACTCCGCATACTTCTTCTTCGAGACAAACACACGATGTGGGTAGTCCCGCTGCGGGGTATCTAGAATTTTTACCCCAGCGAACTTCGCCAGAGCTTCCAAACTCTTCTTGTCACGACCACGAACAATCATTTTCTTTTTGTCCTGCAGGTCTACGACCGCAGATACAAAACCTGTTTCACTAAATAGCCACATTTGGCGTCCTTTCGTCTTTCATTAGTAGTTGTTATTTCTCTCTTGCACTTAGAAGTGCAGAAGTTATTGCAATAAAGCCAAACGACATTACGAGGTTTGGGTAGTAAGTGACCGCAGCGATTACTGATGCGACGCAAGCGAGCGCAGAGATTACTGAAGTCCAAACAATGTTCTTAGGCATCTGTATTCCTTTTCTTGTCAGGTCGGGTTCTTCCAACCAAACGAGTTGATGGGTCTCTAACGACTGTGCCCTGCGAATAAATCGCCTTGCGTGCAGTTCGGTATGCGACTCCAAGTTCCTTTGCTACTGCTTCTATTGCGAAACCTTTGTCATAAAGTTCCGAAGCCTGTTGTGCGATGTTTGCACTCTTCATTTTTACCTTTCGTATCCTTCTTCTATGGGTCTTTGGACTGCTCCCCCGATTGTGTCAGGGTCGCCACCTAAAGACGCTATCCAATTACGGGTCTCTTCGTCGTCGGGGTCGCTAGTCACTCTACGACCAGCGTTCCAAGTGAACGGAGAGGTTGCTCCCACAGGTAAGACAAACAGGTGATACTGATTAGCCGTATCAACAAGTTGGCTTTCGGGTGGGAAGATTTCTATGGCTTCTCTTTCCGCACCAACAAGTTCGTTCTTGATGCGTTGGAAGTGTCGCCAGTCTCTTATTGCTTTTCTGTTTTGATGTCTGATGCTCAGGTGGATTGCACCTTCTTCAGTTGCCTCAAACAGAAACTTATGAACTACATAGAACGAGTTAGCCCAAAGGGTTTCGTGTTCCCGTAGTGAGTCTTTTGCTTCCTTCCCGTGTGCGTATGGGACTGCTTCTTGAAACGGCGTCCATACTTTTTGGGGGAGCGTTCGTCCACCTTTATGCTTTGACATTTTTACCCTGTCCTTTCGTCGCTTATGGGTAGAGCAAGTTCTTGCAGAAAGAACTCATCTCTTCTACTGGAACTCGGCACGCTTCAGGTGTCGTGATGTGGTCTGCGAACGCAAACACCGCAAGGAATAGCAGGAACAAGATTGTCCCAACTACATAGCGCCCTCGCTTAGTGAGGCTTACGCCTAACCATCTCTCAACTGCATTTATCATTTCGTGTCCTTTCGTCGTTTTGGCTTACAGATGTAAGTCTATCAGACCTTCCTGCATTTTGCAAGTAGGTTATGAAACTTTCTTTTTTGCGTCAAGCATTTGTCGGGCACGCTTGGCTCGCATTTTCCTATCCCAACGCTCGGCACGATTACCAATGCGCTCGGCAGATGAACCAATGAAGTCAAACAACTTTCCTAGTGCAATCATAGGAAGAAAAATTGCTAACCCTAAAAACTCTTCATCACCTTGTGCCTTATCTAGTGCCTTTGGGTTATAAATGTAGGTGGTGTTATCTCCACGCTTTGCAGGCTTCATACTTCTCCTTGCACGCTTGTAAGTGCCATAGATGGCGCTGTCTGGTAATCCATACATCTTGCTGTCCTTTCGTCGTTAGGACAACTATAACAGGAAGTGCAGGAAGATGCAAGTCTTTGCAAGAAAATCTTTGGAAAGTTATTTGGAAGTGCTATCCAGCCTGGAGGAAATCTACTCAGGAACTCTGGGTCAAGAGATAAACAGGCTCACCTGAGTTGGGGTCAAGACGGCAAGCGATGGCGACCGCGTTCTTTGCGCTGCTGCGTGCGTGGGACATCGTTCTTTTTTTACCCTCTGAAGCTTGATACATCGCACCTAATGCGTAGTCAGCCCCAGTTCCCAGAGCGTGAAAGCCTCTTTCTTCGTGACACCAGTCGTAGCCAGAGCCAATCTCATAGATGGTTCCGTGCACAATCACTAAAACATTTGAGTCTTGCTCTCCCTTTTCACCGTATTGAGCCTCATCAAAGCAGGCTTTGAGTGCAGGTATGAACTTAGAGGAGATGAACTTGTCCAGTTTGATGCCAATATCAGTAGCAGCAGGTAAAGGTGGTTTGAGTGTGTGCGCCAAAAGGTTCACGGCACGCATATCCCCGGCCGCACCTAAAATGTATTGACCATTACGAACAACTTTCCCAGCATCTTTCGGCAGGATAAAAGAACGATTGTCTTCGCAGACGCGGGAATCATAGGCAACAACAGCCCAGCCTTCCCCTTGTATCGCAGCAATCGTAGTCATTGCGTTCTATCTCCCTTGTTCACGCAGCGATGGGCCTGGTTACCAGGCTAAATTTTTACCCTTTAGTCTTCCCACAGCAGATCTCGAAGAAGGTCTTCGTGACGATCAGCGTGATGGGAATTGTTCTTCACCGAAATATCTTCAGAATCAATCAGTCTGTCTAAAGACAACACCGCAATGTGCCCTAACTCCTCAAACATAATAACAAGTTTGGTTTCTCCGTCATTTGGGTCGTCAATGATGGCGGCGACAAAAGGCGCGGCTGAGCCATTTTGATGGAACTCTTTATCAACTATTCCGGGTATCAACATACAAGAACTTTACTACTGATTGCTTGGTTCTATAAGGAGGCTAACCGCATCAGTTTCCGTCTTTAGAGGGGCTGAGCGAGCCTAAAAGTGCTCCTCAGGCAACACCTCTCCCCCTCAGGGAGTAGGAGGAGAGATGCGGCGGAAGGTAGAGCCGCCTCATCGCACTACGCGAGTATTCTCAGCGCTGCGCGGAGCTTCTAGAATAACTCAGGATTTTTACCCCTATTTCTTCCGCAGCGCACGTTCTACTCGTCTTCTACTAAACCAATCTCGTTTGAGACCGCAACTACGTCCCAGCCGTAGAACTCCTGAATAAGAACTCCAGCCAATCTAATAGCCAAATCCTCGTCATCTTCGCCCTCTTGACGCATCTCTTCGTTGAGAACAACTGTTGTAATCATTGAGAAGTAGTCCCCAACGAACATCACGCTCTTTGTTAGAGGTATCAAATCAACTGCTTCACTCATACGGCTACCCTTTTCTCTTTTACTGTCCAGTTACCATCGGCATCTACCGAGAGAACATCATCTCCATCAAACGCCCACGCCCATTTGCAACAAGGCTTTTTGTTTTTATCCGCAGGGTGTTGTCCGCCCGTGACATTACTAGCAAGCATCGGAAAAGTTTCTAGGAACTTCACAACGCAATCGTGACACATTATCCAATCAAGACCTTCTCTTGGTGGATAGTTATCTGTAAAACCGCCGTAATACCCTGAGTTTAGAAAGTCTAAACGCAAACCATCATCAGGAACTCTTTCCTGCTGTGTGCACGGAACTGCTGTCCCGCACGCATCGCACATCTCATAGCCGTGTACTGGGTCTTCAGTTACCGACATTTTTACCCTCTACTTCTTTTATCAACTCAACAACATCTCTTACATCAACTTCGTCATCAGGAAGATAACTCATCTGCAAGTGACTTACAAGGTCTCTGACTTTCATCTTCTTTCTTTTTCTCCCCACTCTGTGACTCTGAGTAGATTTCACTTCTCCAGTTTGAGTGAACCCGATAGAGTAACTTTTCTTTACTCTTTTATATCTATTAGAAACTCCACCCGTAGTTTTGTATCCGAGAAGTATTGCAAGTTCTGCTGCCGAAACTCCTCGCTCAATTTCTTCTACGATAAGTTTGTCAAACTCCAAGACTTCGGGAGCATCTCTTTTAGCCCCTCTTGCTTTCTCTCGCTGAAGTGGTCTTAGTTCTTTTAGTCGCGCAACTACTTTTTCATCTGCTTGCATAGTTGTCTAGCCTCCTATTATCTTCGTCTTGATTTAGGTGTTGCCATTGTTTCTTTCCGATTTTTACCCCACTTCGCCAAGCATCTGCCAGCAAAATATCATTGGCAGCCGACTTCAGCATCGGTGTTTCTATATCTCTACGACCATCAAACGCTTCATTGAGATAGTCATAAATAGCGCCATCTATAAACTCCATACGCAAGTCTTTGTTGTCTAATGATTTATCGTGATACGACATACTTCTTGACTCGGCAACAAAAAACTCTACGGCTTCTAACCGCAGGTGAAGAAACTCTTCTTCAGAAAGAAAAGTTTGATACAAACTAAAGATGCCAACCGCATCATTTAGTCCAACGTAGATACTGAACTTCTCTGTAAAGATAATAGTTTTCATTGGATTTTTACTTCCAATCCAGTTTTCCAATCTGACAATTCTTGTTTAGGTGCGAACTCAATAACCCGCACAAGGGCTTCTCTTGCTATGGAACCGCGATGAACCCAAGAGGTTGCGTTACCAAAAAAAGCTGGACTGTGGTCTGTCCCTACTTCCCACTTAGATTTATCGGTAACCTTCGTGTCAATCTGAAACACAACTAATCTGTCGTGCTTTACGAATACTGGCTCTTCGCCTTTTTTACCCATATGGAAGTGCGACATCAACCTGAAGCCCATAAACGCTAAGCAATCATTTTCACTTTCACTTGCATAGACTTCACCGAACGCTGAGAGTAATCCCTCTCGCTCAATGCCTTCCTGATTACAAACCGCAGTTGCGTGGTAAAGGTATCTAGGCAACATCTCTACACCTCCTGCTCTGATAGGTATGAAGCAATCTCTTCTTGTGTAGCGCCTTGCAACTTCTGCAACCGCACCCAAATATCTCCTGCACGAACATACATTTCCATAAACGCAAACAACTTATCCATTGAGTAATCTTTATGATTTTTATGGCGCTCTATTTCGCTTTCCATAAACTTCATAAACATTGCCGTAGCAAGTGTGGTTACTTCTAGTTCTGTTTCGCTTAGTTCTAGG
>Ga0209296_1000785_pt1 | contig 26734 bp, 23 predicted proteins | sample S_130206_EF_Meta_FD_187319 | JGI IMG/M metagenome (GOLD analysis project Ga0209296, IMG submission 187319) | Freshwater microbial communities from Lake Simoncouche, Canada to study carbon cycling - S_130206_EF_MetaG (SPAdes) (version 2) | ecosystem: Environmental > Aquatic > Freshwater > Lake ...
TGGTCATTGGTTATCTCGATGGAGGCACTTACGCCACCCAAGTCGGCAGTTTCAAGGAGAGCCTGCTTATCCCCTCTCGCGACCTGTATAACTTGCAGGAAGTCTCCGTCCTCGTTCCGCTGCACCAGAATCCGGGTGAGGCCCTGATGCAGGGCGATCAATTCCAGTGACCATGGGATGGGCTTGGCTGATTTTGCTGCTCGCGACTTATCCTTGGTTGCTCGGCGCCGACCTGGGTTCGGATACGTTGGCGTCATCGTCCCTCGTGTTCTTCATCTCCGGAACCTGCCTGATTGCGCCATGTCGCCGGCTGAAGCGCTGGCAGGCCGTCCTGTTCGCTGCCTGCCTCGGATTCCTATTTGAAGCGCGTCGCCCCATTCCGGATGGCGCACTTGCCTTAACGTTGGTAGCCGTCTCGATCTTCCTGTCGTCCAACCGTCAGCTGTTGCGCAATACGCCGGGGATGCTTCGGGCCGCCGCCATCGTGAACATGGGAGCCTGTCTCATCTGGTTCGTCGCGTCATCGTACGGTTCGCCTGCCTCCGCCGGGGACCTTGTCGGACCTTTGCTGGTTCAATTGCTACTCGCCGGCGTCGTCGGCACAGTCGCCCTGGTGCCCATTGCGCTGACCCAGAACGCCACCTTAGATCGCCTGAGCATTCCGCCAGCTCCTGACACGCCATGAAGGAATCGTCCGATACGCGCGTCCTGCCTTCGACTCCCGTTGAGCGCCTTCGCCTTTACGGGGTCTTCTTCTTTTTTTTCGCTGGCTTCGTCTACGTGATCGGCGGACTTGCCTTCCGCCAACTCATTCAGTCCAGCGACCTCAAGGAGCAATCGGATAGCCAGAGCCGACGCGTCGTGCTCCGCCCTCCGGCGCGCGGTCGCATCTACGATCGCAACGGATTCCCGCTGGTCGACAATCGCGCCCGTTGGAGTGTCAAAGCCGACCTGGCTTCGCTGCAGAAGGAGTTCCGCGGGGAGTACCTGCGGCTGGTAGCCGCCGAGAAAGCCCGTGAAGCCGTCAGCATCGATCGCGAGAAGCTCATGGAAGACGCCCGGGTACGCGTGCTGCAAGGCTGGCTCAACAAGGTTTGGTTCGTCATCGATGAGACGAATCGCAATAGCACCAAGGGCCGGAAGACACCCGCGAAACTGACCCCGGTCACCGCTCCGGCCGAGCGTCAGATCAATATCGACGAGCTGCGTAAACACCTCCGCGAACGCCGAGCCTTGCCTTTCACTTTGGTGAACGACCTCGCCTTCCCCGGCACCGGACAGGCACTCACCGCTGATGACGGCACCAAGTCAGTGGCTCGCTTCATCGAGCAGTTCCCGGTCGAAGGTCCGATCCGACTCGAGCAGGATATCGTCCGCACCTACCCCTTCGGCGCCATGGCTGCCCATGTGCTGGGATATGTGAAGGACACCGACGCCTTGCCGGATAACGTGGATGACATCTCCGAGGTCCGCGTCGAATCGCTCCAGAAACTTCATTACACCGGCAAGACCGGTGCGGCTGGGGTTGAACTGAGTTACAACCATGTGCTTAGCGGTCGTAGCGGTTGGGAGCTCTGGTCGAAGACCTCTTCTGGCTACAACCAGACTCGCCTCAAATACAGCGAGCCCGAGCAAGGCGGTCACGTGATGCTTTCGCTCGATTACCGCATCCAGCAGGCCACCGAAAGCGGCCTCGCCAAACTCAAGGATCCCCAAGGCACGCTCCTGCCGGCGGCCGCCGTGATGATTGATGTCCATAGCGGCGAAATCCTCGCCCTCGCCAGCCAGCCCTCTTTCGACCCCAACCGTCTGGCTGATCGCGTCTCATCCAAATACTACGACGAGGTCGATAAGTCAGGAGGCTGGCTCAATCGAAGCACCCAGGGTCTCTACGCTCCTGGTTCGACGTTCAAGGTCATCACTGCCACCGCCGGGATGCGCAAGAAGGTCGTCGATTGGGATGATGCGCTTGATTGCGGCGCCTTCTATCGCGTTGGCAACCGTGACTTCCCGGAGCACGAACCGGTCGGCTTCGGCGAGGTGAACCTAGACAAGATGCTCGCGGTCTCCTGTAACGTCTGGAACTACCAGGTAGGCCTTCGCACGGGCATCGAAGCGCTTTCCGCCGAAGCCCGCCGTTTCGGCTTGGATGCGCCCCTCTTACAGACCGTCAGCGACCTCGAGACGGGCGGCCAACCGATGACCGAACTACCTTTCGCTGCCAACCGAGGCCTCGTGGTTCCGGATCGCGAATACAAGCTGCGTATCGGCGCGGGTGCTTGGAATGACGGCGACACCGCCAATTTCTCGATCGGACAAGGTTACCTACTGACGACCCCGTTGCATATGGCGTGCCTAGCCGCTTCCATCGCCCGAGGTGAGACCCGCACGGTTCCTTCCATCATCCACTCCTTGGAGCGCAATGGTCGACACCTCGGCGCCCAACCCATCGGCCTCAACATCGAACAGCTTGAAGCGCTTCGCGGAGGCATGCTGCGCTGCGTCGAGGAAGGTACTGCCCGTGTCGCCCGCATCCCTGGCCTACCTTACGCGGGCAAGACCGGTACCGCTGAATATTTTAAGAAGGGCGAAAAGGCCCACCTTGCCTGGATGATTGGATACGCGCCAGCGGAGAATCCCGTCGTCGCTTTTGCGGTTTTGGTCGAAGGTCAGGTTGATACCAATACTTGGGGTGGGAAGACCGCTGGACCGGTGGCCAAGGAGATGCTGGAGAGCTGGTGGCCTATCGCGGTGAAGGCCAACCAAGACGACAAACCCAAGGCTCCCCGTTAATCTACGACGAGCACCCGGGTGCCGACCGGGACGACGTCGAACAGTCGGATGACATCCACATCCGAAAGCAGCACGCACCCGTGACTGTTCGGTTGCCCAAGCTTGGCGGATTGGTTCGTGCCATGGATGTAGACGAAGCGCCGGCGCGTATCGACGACCCGCCCTTCGGCGTCTGTTCCTTGGTTTCGGCCCGACTCGAGACCATCCAGCCAGAGGATGCGGGATGTAATAAGATTATCCTCAGGCGTCGCCCACTCGGCGGCGAGCTTGCCGGTCGGCTGGCGGGCCTTGAAGACCATACCGGGAGCGGCGCCGGCCCCGATTTTCTCGCAGACTTGATGGAGTCCGTCAGGGGTCTGTTGCGAATCCTGGACGCAGCCTCGGCCGGCCCGGGCCGTGCTGACGACGTAGGTTTCGCATTCCTGACCATGGAAATGCCATAGTTTTTGCTGGTCAATCGACACAACGATGCAATCTTCCGCTGAAGGCAGACCCAGCCCTTTCAGGCGTACGGTCACCTCCTTCTTCAAACCTAACTCGAACTCAGAACATGGCATATCGTATCGGCATCGTGGGCGTGACAGGCGCGGTGGGTCAAGAACTGCTGGCGCTCATGGCCAAGCGGAACTTCCCCGTGGCCGAACTCCGCCCCCTGGCTTCGGCCCGCTCGGCCGGTTCCAAGGTCACCTATGGCGGCAAGGAATGGACCGTCCAGGAAGCCAAGCCGGAGGCCTTCGAAGGGCTGGATTTCGCCATCTTCAGCGCCGGCGGCGCGATCTCCCTCGCCCTCGCCCCCGAAGCCGTGAAGCGCGGGTGCATCGTCATCGATAACAGCTCGGCCTTCCGGATGTTTCCGGACGTCCCGCTCGTCATCCCGGAGATCAACGCCCACCACCTTGCCAACCACAAGGGCATCATCGCCAACCCGAACTGCTCTACGGCCATCGCCTTGATGGGACTCTACCCTCTGCACCAGGCTTTCGGCCTCAAGCGCTTCTTCGCTTCCACCTATCAGGCCGTCTCCGGCACCGGTGCCGAAGCGATGCGCGAACTCGACGCCCAGGCCCGCGCGTGGGCCAAGGGCGAGACCCTCGCCCCGAAGGTCTACCCGCACACGATCAACTTCAATGTCATCCCCCAAGTCGATTCGTTCCTCGAGGACGGCTACACCAAGGAAGAGATGAAGATGCTGAACGAAGGCCGTAAGATCATGGATCTGCCTGATCTCAAGGTTACCACCACCTGCGTTCGCGTCCCAGTCTTCCGCGCCCACTCCATCGCCATTAGCGCCGAATTCGAACGGCCGGTTGACATTGCCGTCGCCCGCAAGGCCATCAGTGCCTTCGCTGGCGCCGAACTCTGCGACGACCCGGCCAACAAAAAGTATCCGATGCCGCTCGACTATGCCGGTAAGGAAAAGTGCGGCGTTGGCCGACTGCGCAAGGATACCCTCTTCGATAACGGCATCTCCCTCTGGATTTCGGGCGACCAGCTCTGGAAGGGCGCCGCACTCAACGCGATTCAGATTGCTGAAGCGCTCCACACCCAGGGTCGCCTGGCTCGCAAATAATCCGACCATGGCCCGGAGCAACGATCGAGCCCCTCGCCACGCCGACCTCCATCGGCCGATTCGTCAATTCGACGAAGCCGACATCCCGGCACTCCTCAAGGATGTGAAGGATCCGCTAATCCTGGTCCTCGACGGCGTCCAGGACCCACATAATCTCGGCGCCTGCATCCGTAACGCCGATTGTGCCGGTTGCACCTTCGTGGTAATCACCCGGAAGAACTCCGCCCCCGTGACCGATACGGTCCGCTTGGTCGCTGTCGGCGCCGCGGAGAAGATGCCGATCGTCCAGGCGAACAACCTGCGTAACGCCCTCGTGAAACTGAAGGACGCCGGCGTCTGGCTGGCCGGCACCTCCGACCATAAGGCGAGCCAATCGCTCTACGCCGCCAAACTGAGTGGCCCGCTGGCGATCGTGCTCGGCGCCGAAGGCGACGGGATCCGTCATCTGACCGCCGAGACCTGCGATTTCCTTCTGCGGATCCCGATGCTCGGCCAGGTGCCCTGCCTCAATGTCTCCGTCTCCGCCGGCGTGTGCCTTTTCGAGGCCGTCCGTCAGCGCGGTCATCGCTGAGGTTCAATTTTTCTTTACCCTCCCTCTGGACGTGTCGTAATAGAGGTGTTCGGCAGGCCAGATAGCTCAATGGTAGAGCAGTTGACTTTTAATCAATTGGTTCCGGGTTCGAGCCCCGGTCTGGCCACTCCGAACACCTGTGTTGACCTATCCGGAAACTCTCTGCCGATTAAAGTGCGTTTGCTCTTGAAATCCCGTCCGCGTCTTGCACTCATTCCCATCCCGCTGTCTGGCTGGATAGCTCAATGGTAGAGCAGTTGACTCTTAATCAATTGGTTCCGGGTTCAAGTCCCGGTCCAGCCACCAGCGGGAAACCTTTTCCAAAACGTCACCTTTCGCCCTGCAGGCGGCGGTAACGTTCGGCCATGTAGGCCGCATGGCACGGGCGGCAGTAGCTGTGGTAGCTGCCAGAGGCCCGCAGCCAATGGAACATCTGGACGGGCAGCTCCTGGTCGCACTGGGCGCAGGCCCGGGTAGTTTCGGTCCGGCGCGTTCCCCTGAGGGCGGAACGGCGGCGGGCCGCCGCGCCGAGGCACGGCCGGCAGAACGGGTGGATTGCCGCCGTACCTTCCAGCCGATGGAACATGTCCAGGGTCTTGGTCTTGTGGCAGCAACGGCACTTCTTCTTGGAGTTTTCATTCATGGCTACTCCAGCAAGCCTTCCCCTCAGCCCCAATCAATGGCAAGGGTCTGGGGTCTATCGCTGAGGCCTTCCCCTTACTCGACGGTCACCGACTTGGCGAGATTACGCGGTTGGTCAATCGGGCAACCGCGCAGGCGGGCCACATGATAGGACAGCAGTTGCAAGGCGACGACGGCTGGGATGGTCGCGATCAACGGGTCGCAGTCAGGAATCCGGATGACGTCGTCGGCGATCGCGGCTTCGGGGCCGCCTTCGGTGACGATGGCGATGATACGAGCCCCCCGGGCCTTGCACTCTTCAGCGTTGCCCAAGGTCTTATCGACCACGGGTGAACGATTCGCGAGGACGACGACGGGCATACCTGGCGTCAGTAAGGCGATGGGTCCGTGCTTAAGTTCGGCGGCATGATAACCCTCCGCATGGATATAGGAGATCTCCTTGAGCTTGAGCGCGCCTTCCAGCGCCACGGGGTACATTGGCCCCCGCCCCAGGAAGAAAACGTGCTCATGCTTGGCCATGGATTCGGCGACCTTGGCGATGGCGGCATCCTGCTTGAGGACGGCCTCGATAAGCTCAGGCAGGCGTCCGATCTCGGCGGCTAGGGCGAGCCCACGTTCGCGCGACAGACGACGGCCACGGCCCAACTTGAGGGCCATGAGAAGCAAGACAGCCACCTGCCCGGTGAAGGCCTTGGTCGAGGCGACAGAGATCTCGGGACCGGCATGCAGGTAGACGCCGCGACCGGCTTCCCGTGCGATGGTCGAGCCGACGACGTTGACGAGCCCCATGACCATGGTGCCCTTCTCTTTGGCCTCACGGACGGCGGCCAAGGTGTCGGCGGTCTCGCCCGACTGAGAGATGGCGACGACCAGATCGCGGCCGTCGACAAGCGGGTTGCGGTAGCGGAATTCGGCGGCGGGCTGGACCTCAGCCTGAATGGCGGCGAGGTCCTCGAAAGCGAAATCACCCACCATGCCGGCATGCAGCGAGGTGCCACAGCCGACCATGACGATGCGCTGCAGGTCGATGAGTTCGCGGGCGGTCGCGCCCATGCCCGAAAGCACGGCCGTGCCATTCAGCAGATCAAGACGGCCACGTAGCGCATTACGGACCGACTCAGGCTGCTCATGAATCTCCTTGAGCATGAAATGCTCGTAACCGCCCTTTTCCACCGCGCCGGCTTCGAACTCAAGTTCGGCGACATCGCGATCCATGGGCGCATGGTTAAGGTCGGTGATGTCGACGGAATCCGCGGTGACCAGGGCGACGTCGCCATCGTCCAGATAGATGACCCGGCGGGTGTGCGCGATGAGTGCCGAAGGGTCCGAGGCGACCAGGCATTCGCCTTCGCCGACGCCGATGACAAGCGGGCTGCCTTTGCGGGCTACGACGATGCGACCGGGCTCGTCGGCGGAGATGACGGCGATACCGTAAGCGCCCTCGATCTGACGAAGGGCGCTGATCACGGCCTTCCGCAGGTCCCCTTTGTAATATTCCCCGATCAAACGGGACACGGCCTCAGTGTCGGTCTCGGACGTGAAGACGTGGCCCTTGGCTTCGAGCTTCGCACGGATGACGCGGTAATTCTCGATGATACCGTTATGGACGAGCCGGATGCGGCCGCCGGCGTCCGCGTGCGGATGGGCGTTGGCTTCGGTGGGTGCGCCGTGCGTCGCCCAGCGCGTGTGGGCGATGCCGGCGGTGCAGTGCATCTGGCAATCCTCGGACCATTCGGCACGGACCTTGTCGGCGAGGCGGGCGACCTTGCCCACGGCACGCAGGGTCAGGAGCGATTTACCTTCTTGGACGGAAAGACCGGCGGAGTCATAGCCTCGATATTCCAGACGACGCAACCCGCTGAGGAGCACGGGGGTGGCGGCGTTACGACCGACATATCCGACGATGCCGCACATGGTCAGGCAAGGATGTCCTTGTCGACGATAGCGCCGGGCAAGGTGGAGGTCTTCGGCCACAGTTTACGGCCGGGGTAGACCGAGGTGTGGATGCCAGTATGTACGCCATCGCCAATGATGGCCCCAAGCTTGCGACGGCCAGTATCGACCATTTGCCCCTCGATCGGGCTGCGATGGGAGCCTCCGTCGTGACGCAGGTTCGAAGTGATGGTGCCAGCGCCGAGGTTCACTTTCTCCCCGAGGATCGAATCACCGAGATAGGAAAGGTGCCCGATGTTGGTACCCGGAAGCAGGATGGAGTTCTTGATCTCGACGGCCTGGCCGACGTGACACTTGTCGCCGATGGCGGTCGAACCGCGGATATAACAGTTCGGACCGACCTTGCAGTGATCTCCGATGATGACGTCCCCTTCGATGACGACACCCGGGAGGATCTTGGTACCCTTGCCGACCTGCAGTCGCCCATCCACATAGAGCGACGCATGAGCTCCCGACTCCTGAACATAAGATTTACGAGAGGTCATGGCCTCGACGTTCGCGCGTAAGAGGTCCCAGCTATAGGTGATGGTAAAAGACTGGGTCGCTCGCAATTCGCGCGTCGCTCCCTTCCTCGACAGGAGGACGACACCCTCGGCAATCGACATGGTGCCGTAAGACGGCTCGGCCACGAATGTCGCCAACTCGGCTTGGGTAAACCAAGCGGCGGGATGGACGATGAGATCGGCGTCAGGTCCGGATGCCTCCGTCAGCCCTGCGCCGATGAGCGCGGCTTGTTGGTGACGACGGAGCGTGACGTTACCCAAAGGGAACTCACCCAGCGATCGGGTGAGGGTCAAGGGATGACACCCACTTGAGTCGCTGGCAGCCGGGATATGAAAGGTAGCCATCTTAGAGATTCTCGAAATCGGCTTCGACGGCGGCCTTGAAGGTTTGGGACCAGCGATCGACCTCGGACTTATCCTGGTGCTCGACGAGGATGCGCAATTTGTTTTCCGTGCCGGAGTAGCGGATGAGATGACGGCCAGCATCACCGAAGGCAGCATCGGCCTTACGGATCTCGTCCTGGAGGGCGTTGAGCTGGACCAGCGGGATGCGCGACTTGACCTTGAGATTGACTAGTGCTTGAGGGTATTCGCGCATGCCGGCAGCGAGGTCAGCCAAGGTGGCCCCTTTCTTCCGCATGAAGCGAAGCACCTGCAGTGCGCTCAGGATGCCGTCGCCCGTCGAGGCGTAATCGGAGAAGATCAGGTGACCAGAGTTCTCTCCGCCAAAGGAATACCCACCCTTACGCAGGGCCTCGATGACATGACGGTCGCTGACGGCGGTGGTGATCACGCCGATGTTGGCCTTACGCATGGCCTCATGGAGGCCGAGATTGGACATCACCGTACAGACCATGGTGTTACCGGCCAACTTGCCTTCTTCCTTTAGAGCTAAGGCACACAAGGCAAGGATACGGTCACCAGAGATGCTAGTGCCGGTGGCGTCGGAGAAAATCACGCGATCCGCATCGCCGTCGAGCGAGATGCCGACATCGGCGCCCTGCTCTTTCACGACCTTGCCGGCGAATTCAGGATAGAGTGCACCAACGCCTGCGTTGATGTTGATGCCATCAGGGTCGACGCCGAGCTTCACGACCTTGGCTCCCAACTCCTTGAAGATGAGCGGGGCTAGGAGGTAACCTGCGCCATGTCCGCAATCGACGACGATCTTCATGCCGTCGAGATGCGCATTACCTAGGCTCTGCTTCACGAACTCGATGTAACGTCCGCGGGCGTCGTCGATACGGTAGGCCTTGCCAATCTTGTCGCCGGTCACGCCATTCGCCTTCACGTCGTAGAGGACTTCCTGTTCGACGAGTGCTTCCAGGTCGTCTGACAGCTTGAAACCATCCGGCCCGAAGATTTTCAGTCCGTTGTCTTCATAGGGGTTATGCGAAGCCGTGAGCATGATACCCGCCCCGCAGCCCATCGACTTGGTCAGATGCGCCACTGCCGGGGTCGGCATCGGACCGACTAAGAAGACGTCCATCCCGCTGGATACCAGCCCGCTCGTCAAAGCCGTCTCGAGCATGTACCCGGATATACGCGTGTCTTTGCCGATGATCACCCGGTTATGATTGGCTCCGCTGGAGCGCAGGACCCGGGAAATGGCCTGCCCGATTCGGAGGGCGATTTCAGGAGTGATCGGATATTCGTTCGCCTTACCGCGGATACCGTCCGTGCCGAAGAGTTGTGTCGCCATACCGTTATTGGGGCTTTTCCAAGGCTTTTGACAAGACCAAATGACTGAAAACCTTCTTTTATGAATGATATGACTAAATCGGTCATTAAGGTAGGCGACCTGGACAGGAGAAGCCCGGAAGCTCGATTTAAGGCCCCACCAAACGATGGAAAGACTTCGAGCGAGCAAATGCACCACGGTGATACCTAGCGTGAAGTTTAATGAATGAATATGAGATGAGTATTAATCCTGAGGCCTGATTCGCCGTTCGACAGGAACTGTCGGGAGAAGTTGAGTGTCTTTACCCCATGCGTTTCCACACGCTCACGTTCCTTTACCTCTCGGTCACCACCTCTGCGTGGTCGGCCGAAGCGACCGTGGATTTCAATCGCGAGGTGCGCCCCATTCTATCCGATCGTTGCTATGGCTGCCACGGGCCGGATGCCAACAAGGGACGTAAGGCCGGCCTCCGTCTGGACGAACTCGCCGGTGCCACTAAGAAGCTGAAGAGCGGAGACATCGCGATCGTCCCGGGCGATCTCGAGAAAAGCACGATGGCCCATCGCATCCTGTCGACCGACCCGGAAGAGATCATGCCGCCGCCCGAGCTGCATCGTCCGCTCTCAGTCTCGGAGAAGGATATCCTGCGCCGCTGGATCAAACAGGGCGCCAAATATGATCCGCACTGGGCCTTCGTCAGCCCGGAGTCCCACGCGACCCCTGCCGTCACCGATTCCTCCTGGGCCAAAGATGCGCTCGACGCCTTCGTTGCGGACAAGGCCGCCAAGGTCGGCCTGAAACCTTCTGTCGCCGCCGATCGCACCACCCTGCTGCGCCGTGCTTCGTTTGCGCTGACCGGACTCCCTCCGACCAATGCCGAGGTCGACTCCTTCCTTTACGATAAGTCTTCGGACGCCTACGAGCAGCGTGTCGATGCGATGCTAGCCTCTCCGCGCTTCGGCGAACATATCGCCGTGGGCTGGCTCGATCTTTCCCGTTACGCCGACACTTGGGGCTACACCGGCGATATGGCCATGTTCGCCTGGCCTTGGCGTGATTGGGTGCTCAAGGCCTTCAATGACAACAAGCCCTACGACCAATTCCTGACCGAACAACTCGCCGGGGACCTTCTGCCGAACCCGACCCAGGATCAGCGCGTGGCGACGGCCTATAATCGGCTACACCGTATGACTTTCGAAGGCGGTTCGATCGCCGAAGAATTCCGGCAAGATGGTATCAACGACCGCGTGATGACCGCTGGCTATGGCTTCATGGGCCTGACGATGGAGTGCTCCCGTTGCCACGATCACAAATACGACCCGATCTCGCAGCGCGACTATTTCTCGATGGCGGCGATGTTCGGCGATCAGAACGAGAACGGCCTACTCTCTTATCACCGCGAGGTCCCGCCTCCATTCGTCCGTCTCTATAAGTCCGAGGAAGACCGGAAGAAGGAAACCGAACTCCGCTCAGCGGTCGTGTCAGCGGAAAAGGCGGTCGCCGCAATCCCTTCTATCGCCTCTGACGTTAAGATCTCCGTCCCCACCCCGGCCGCCCATTTCGCTCTCGAAGCGTTCACGAAGACCGGCGTCGACGACAGTGTTGCAGGTGGCAAGCCTGCTAAGTTCGAGCGTCGGGGCTCTCCCGAAGACCTTCTGCTTGTTCCCGGGGTCAAAGGCCAAGCGGTGAAATTCGATGGTGATGCCGGCTTCATCCTTCCAGAATTCAAACAGCTCGGTCGCTTCGATGCATTCACGTTCTCAGCGTTCCTTCGTCTCGGCGAGAAGAACGCCCGCGCCACGGTGCTCCACGCCACTGGTTTCTACACCGGTGATGGCGATGCCTCGGGCGTCGAACTTCTGGTCGATCACGGCAAGCTTCGCTGGAGTATGATCCACCTCTGGCCCAACAGCGCGGCCTCCATCGAGACGGCGACCGAGCTTCCGGTCGGCGCCTGGCAACGCGTGACGGTCACTTACGACGGCTCTTCCAAGGCTTCCGGTCTTCATGTCTATCTGGACGGCCGTGAAGCGAAGACGACGATTTTGCGCGACACGCTGAACGCCAAACCGCGCGACAACGCCCTCGAGATCGGTTCGCGTTCCCGTGACGCCGGCTTCCGCAACGGCTCACTGGACGAAATCCAGGTGTGGCGCACCTCCCTCACGGCGGCTGAAGTCGCGGTGCTGCATGGCGCCGACGCTTTGACTCTACCAGCTTCAGTTAAAGCCGAGCATGCCCGCCTTCGGGCCGATCCAGTTTATACTGAGGCGTGGTCTCGCCTGCAGGAAGCCCAGCGAGCCCTCGCCGCTCATCAAGAATCCTTCCCAGCCTTCTTCGCGATGGAGCACTCTGACCTCGCCCCGAAAAGCTACGTGCTAACCCGCGGTGAATACGACAAGCCCGACCTCTCCAAGCTTTGCGAGCCCGGCGCCCCTGTGCGCATCTTCCCGTGGAACGATTCCCTCCCAAAGAACCGCCTCGGTCTCGCCCGCTGGTTGACCGATCCGAAGCACCCGCTGGCCTCCCGCGTGATCATCAACCGTCTCTGGGCCCAGGTCTTCGGCTCCGGCCTGGTCGCGACCAGCGAGAATCTCGGCATGCAGGGTGACCTGCCGACGCATCCTGAATTGCTCGACACTTTGGCCGTCGACTTCATCCGCAGCGGTTGGAACACCAAGGCGATGCTCCGCCGGTTCGTCCTGAGCGCCACCTTCCGCCAGTCTTCGACCCCGACGGCCGAAGCACGCGAGAAAGACCCTTCGAACAAGTATCTCGCCCGCGGCCCGGTTCTCCGCCTCACCGCCGAGATGGTCCGTGACCAGGCCCTACTCGCCGCCGGCACCCTCGTCGAGAAAGTCGGCGGCGAAAGCGTGCAGGAATCCGCCAATCGTCGGAGTATCTACACTTATCGAAAGCGCACAGCTCCTCCCGATAATATGCTGATCTTCGACGCTGGCTCGCGCGAAGTCTGCCAACCCAAACGTCTTAATACCAACACCCCGCTGCAGGCGCTGGTGCTTCTCAATAACCCTGGCTTCGTCGAAGCCGCCAAGAGCCTGGCCGTCAAGGTGAGTAAAGCGTCATCCGAGCCCTCGGCGCAGATCGCCGCCGCCTTCCGCTCCGTCTGCACCCGGGAACCCCGCCCTTCCGAACTGGCCGCCCTCAACGAACTCTACTCGACCCAGAAGGCCAACCCGCCGCAATTTGCTCCCGCTCCCGAAAAGGTCGCCGCACCCGAATCCAAAGCCGACCCGAAGGCAAAGAAGAAACCGGCACCTGTGCCGGCTCCGTCCGGGCCAAAGATCCCCGCCGACCCATCCCTCGCCGCCCTCACGCTCGTCTGTTCGACCATTCTGGCGAGCGACGCCGCCGTCACCTCCCGCTAATCATGCACCCCTTCAAGCCCAGTTACGACAGCCTCATGCAGCATACGCGTCGGCACTTCCTCGGCACCTCCGCTCTCGGCCTTGGTGCTCTGGCGATGCGTGGGATCGTCGGTGACGCCCAAGCGGCCACTTTGCCCAAAGGCACGCACTTCCCGGCCAAGGCCAAGCGCGTCATCTATCTCTTCCAGGCCGGCGGTCCTTCGCAGTTGGAGACCCTCGACCCTAAGCCATTGCTCCGCGAGAAGCACACTCAACCGCTACCCGACTCCGTCCGCCAAGGCCAGCGCCTGACCGGCATGAGCGGATATCAGGCCACCCTTCCGCTCGCCGGCTCGTTCGCTGATTTTAAGAAATACGGGAAGAGCGGCGTGGAGTACAGCGACCTGATGAGTCATGTCGGCGGCGTAGCGGACGATGTCTGCGTGATACGCTCGATGCATACGGAGGCGATCAATCACGACCCCGCTATCACATTCTTCTGTTCGGGCAATCAGGTGGCCGGTCGTCCTTCGATGGGCGCTTGGGCTTCTTACGGCCTCGGCAGCATGAACGAGAACCTTCCGGCCTTCATTGTGCTCGTTTCCCAGGACTCTACCAAGGATCAGCCGCTCTATTCCCGACTCTGGGGCTCGGGTTTCCTGCCTTCCGAACATCAAGGCGTGCAGTTCAAGGCCGGCAAGGAGCCCGTACTCTATCTGACGAATCCTGAAGGGGTCTCTCCACACGCCCGACGCGGCATGCTCGATGCGCTCGGCAAGCTCAACGCGGATCAGCGTGCAGCCGAGCTGGACCCGGAGGTCGACGCCCGACTCGCTCAGGCCGAGATGGCCTATCGCATGCAGACCAGCGTGCCCGAGGTCGCCGATCTCTCGAAGGAATCCCCCGAGACCCTTGCGATGTATGGCGAGAGCGTGAAGTCGCCCGGCTCCTTCGCCGCGAACTGCCTGCAAGCCCGCCGACTCATCGAGAAAGGCGTGCGCTTCGTCCAACTCTTCCACCAAGGCTGGGATCAGCACGGTGGACTGCCTGGCGGCATCAAGCGCCAGTGCAAACAGACCGACCAAGCTTCGGCCGCACTCATCAAGGACCTCAAGCAGCGTGGCCTGCTCGAAGACACGCTCGTAATCTGGGGTGGGGAATTCGGCCGTACGGCCTACAGCCAAGGCAAAATCACCAAGGACAACTACGGTCGCGACCATCATCCGCGTTGCTTCAGCCTCTGGATGGCGGGTGGCGGTGTCAAAGGCGGTCAAGCTTACGGCCAGACCGACGAGTTCGGCTACAACATCGTCAAGGACCCAGTCCACGTGCACGACCTTCACGCCACGATGCAGCACCTCCTCGGTGTCGACCACGAACGCCAGACCTTCAAGTTCCAGGGCCGTTACTACCGCCTGACGGACGTGGCCGGCAACGTGGTCAAAGCGGTGATTGCCTAAAAGGGACACGTGCTTCAGTTGTGTCGGCGATGTCCATCGCCACGCAGGCACCCGCTTCCGCCGTCGCTTCAAGGTCCTTTCGCCTGTACCTGGCGGCAATCGTACTCGGCACCCTAGCCATCCAGATTCAGACCGTCGCCATCGCCTGGCAGGTCTTTCGTCTGACCAAAGACGAAGGGGCTAATGCAGCCCTCGCTCTCGGCGCCATCGGCCTCGCCGAGGTGATTCCTTTTGTTAGCGCCGTGCTCTTCGCGGGCCACGTAGCGGACACCAATAATCGCCGGCGCATCGCCATCGGTGCCCTGATCGCGATGACGACGCTTGGGCTATTCTTGTTCCTGCCCGAGTACCTGAGCGCACGCTGGGCGCAACTCGCCGTCATCTACGGGGTCGTCATCCTTGGCGGCCTAGCCCGGAGTTTCCTCACCACTGCCCGTCAGGCCCTCATTGCGGAGATCTTGCCGCGCGAACTCATCCCTGGTGGTGTCCGTTGGCGCAACACCCTCTTCGAGCTGGCCTGCGTCATCGGTCCCGGTCTAGCCGGCCTGATGGTCTGGCTCGGCGAGAAGAACGGTCTCACCCATGCGGAGAACGTACCCTACACCGCGATGACGATCTGTTTCGTCGCCTCGCTCGGCCTGACCATCGCCTTGCGCACGACCCAGACGCTCCAGACACGTTCCCCGGAGCCTATCTTCGTTAGCCTTCGTCAGGGCATCGATTTCATGCTGAGCCAGCGCATCATGCTTGGTGCCTTTACGATGGATCTGTTCGCGGTCTTGCTTGGCGGCGCTGTGGCTCTCCTCCCGATCTTCGCCGACATGTTGCAAGTTGGCGCCTTTGGCTTCGGCATGCTCCGTGCGGCTGGCTCGGTCGGGGCGGTGGTGATGTCGCTTTATCTCATCATTCGCCCTCCGCTGAATCACGCTGGGCGCTCTCTCTACGGCTCCTTCGCCATCTTTGGCATTTGCACGATTGGCTTCGCGCTCTCGAGCGTCCTCGCTTCCTCCCTCGGACTCAGCCTCCACGCGGCCTTCCTCTTCTCGTTCGTCTTCCTGTTCTTTGCCGGCGCGGCCGATGCGGTGAACGTTATCATCCGGCAGACGATCCTGCAGACGAGCGTCCCGCCCGAGATGATGGGGCGCGTGTCGGCGGTGACTGCCGTCTTTATCGGCTGCTCCAATGAGTTGGGCATGGCGGAGTCCGGAGTGGCGGCCCGTCTCATGGGTACCGTCAACTCCGTCGTCTTTGGTGGCTTCGCGACCTTTGGTGTGATGGGCCTGACGCATTGGAAGTTCCCGGAAATCTGGAAGCTGAAGAAAGTCGGCCAAGAGGCCTCTTCCTAACCGGCTTGGGCTTGTGTCGGCCCCTGTGGCGGCTTCATATCGGAACACCCCTATGAAGCTCCTCCGCCTACTCCCCTGCCTGCTGGCCATCAGCCTGCTCGGCGCTGAACCCAAGAAGCCCGACTACGACTCCCAGTACGTCCTTGGGCCCGACTCTCAGGAAAAGGAAGGCGTGCCGAAAGGCATGGTCACCGAGTACGAGATGACCGACTCCAAGGCCTTCCCGGGCTATAGTCGCAAGTGGGCCCTCTACGTTCCTAAGCAGTACGACCCGAGCAAGGAAGCCTGCCTGATGATCTTCCAGGATGGCCTCGGCTACTCCGCCGCCAAGGGCCAGTGGCGCGTGCCCACGGTCTTCGACAACCTGATCGCCCAAGGTAAGATGCCGGTGACGATCGCCCTCTTCATCAATCCTGGCTTCATTCCCGACCCCAAGAAGCCGAACGCGAAAGACGCCAAGGGCAAACCGCTCGGCAAGTCCAACCGCTCCTTCGAATACGATAACGTCACCGACCTCTATCCGAAGTTCCTCGTCGAGGAAATGATCCCGCTCGCCGAATCCAAAGGCGTCAAGATTTCCAAGGACCCGCTCCGCCGCGGTATCGCTGGCGCTTCTTCCGGCGGCATCTGCGCCTACAACGCTGCGTGGCAGCGACCCGAATCCTTCAGCAAGGTCTTCACGACCATCGGCAGCTTTACCAATATCCGCGGTGTGATCAGTGCGCGTGAGCATGCGACCAACCCGGATCGCCCGCTCGAAAAAGGCGGCAACCTCTACCCTCAGATGATTCTCGATGCCCCGAAGAAGAATATCCGCGTCTTTTCCCAGGATGGCTCCCATGACCTGACCAACGAGTTCGGTGTCTGGCCTGAAGCCAACAAGGCAATGGCCGCCGCCTGGAAGGCCAAAGGCTACGATCACAAATTCATCATGGGAGAAGGTACCCACAATGGTCGCCACGGAGCCCAGCTGCTGCCGGAAGCGATGACCTGGCTCTGGCGCGACGTCCGCTAAGCCGATGCGCCTGTCGCTCCTTGCCCTCCTCTGCTCCGGCGCCCTCGCCGCGGCGGCGGAGCCGTCCTTCCAGCCCCTGCTCGACCCCCAGCTCTCCCAGTGGGAAAAGTGGCTCGGCCCAGTTCATCGTGCCTACGAACTCCCCGGCTACGTCCGCGGCGCCAAGCCTAAGGACGACCCGGTGCTCGGGCTCAATAACGACCCGCTTAAGGTCTTCACGACGCGTCAAGTCGACGGCGAGACGGTCCTTCATATCACCGGCCAGGTCTTCGGCGCCCTGACGACACTGAAGACATACGATAACTTCCACCTGAAGACCGAACAGCGCTTCGGTGAAAAACGCTGGGAGCCCCGCACTCAGGCAGTTCGCGACAACGGCATCCTGATCTTCTGCGTCGGCGAACACGGCGCCCAAGGTAAATACTGGATGCGCAGCCAAGAGTTGCAGGTCCAGGAAGGCGACATCGGTGATTGGTGGCCGCTCGTCGGCGCGATCGTCGACTCCCCACTCCGTACCGATGACGCGGTGAAGAAACGCATCTACGACCCGAAGAGCAAACTGACCACAGCCGAAGCCCGTATCTGGCACGGTACGGATTACCACGAGAAGCCCTCCGGCGAGTGGAATACGATCGAATGCTTCGCGCTCAACGGAGACGCGGTCTTCCGACTCAACGGTAAGACGGTCAATGTCATCCTGAACTCCCGCTATCGCGAGAAGGGTTCGACGACCGACATCCCGCTCAAAGCCGGCAAACTCCAGATCCAGTCCGAAGCCGCCGAGTGCGAATACCGTCGTCTCGAGATCCGTCCGCTAAGCGCTTGGCCAACCGACGTCGCCAAAGACCTTCCTTCTCGATGAAGCTCTCCCCCATCCCCTTTACCCTCCAGCAGCTCGTGGAGGCATTGAATAAGGCGGATGGCCGGATCGTACGCTTCGAACTCCCGACCACGTCGCTCCTCACTCCGCACGTTCACGTGACGGAGGTCGCACGCATCGACAAGAAGTTCGTCGACTGCGGCGGCACGCTGCGCACCGACTCGAGTTGCCGTCTCCAGGTCTACCAGGCCGACGACACGGAACACCGGATTACGGCAGCGAAGTTTGCCCAGATTCTCGCCAAGGGCGCCGGCGTGCTGGGTTCGACGAATCTTCCGGTCGAAGTGGAAGTCGAAGCCCCTTACCTCTCCGTCTTCCCGGTCATCGCAACCCGACTCGAGGAAAAGCAGGTCGTGATCTCCCTAGGTATACGCCACACGGCCTGTCTGGCCGAGGACGTATGCTTCCCGGTCAATCTCCAGAATAAGTCAGCCTGCGCGCCCGGTTCGGGCTGCTGCTGATTCCTGCCGATGCTCCGAGCCCTCGATCTGCGCAAGGATTTCGGAGGGCTCACCGTCTTGCATCCGACGTCGGTCGACTTCCGGCCGGGCGAGGTACACGCCCTGATGGGTGAGAACGGCGCCGGCAAGTCGACCCTGATGAAGGTGCTCGCCGGGCTGTATCGGCCGGATGGCGGTCACGTCGAATGGCGAGGCGTCCATGCCGACTTCGCTTCGCCGCACGATGCCTTGGTCGCGGGTATCGCAATGATCCACCAGGAGCTGATGCCGATTCCCGATCTCACGGTCGCGGAAAATATCACCCTAGGATCCGAGCCTTGCACGTCTTTCGGACGCATTAACCGCGCCGCCCAACTCGCCCGAGCCCAAGCCCTGCTCGGCGAACTCGAGGCCAACATCGACCCGTCCCGCCTGATGCGGACTCTGACCGTGGCGCAGACGCAGGTGGTCGAGATCGCCAAGGCTCTCGGGCGTAATGCCGATGTCATCCTGATGGATGAGCCCACCGCAGCGCTCTCTGACCACGAGGTCGCCTCACTCTTCCGTGCCATCGCCCGCCTGAAGGCTCGTGGCGTCGCCATCGTCTACACGACCCACAAGATGGATGAAGTCTTCCGCCTCGCCGATCGGATCTCGGTCTTGCGTGACGGAAGCTTGGTCGGCACGGCGTCCGCTTCGGAGATGAATCCTGCCAAGCTCATCACGATGATGGTCGGACGCGAGCTGGCTGACATCTTCCCCGTCCGCCAACCACCGACCGATGAGGTCCTCCTGGAAGTTTCCGACCTGACGCGCGAACCCGCATATCGGGATATCAGTTTTCAGATCCGACGCGGCGAAGTGGTCGCCCTTGCCGGATTGATGGGCGCCGGCCGCACCGAAGTGGTCAGCGCGATCTATGGCCTGCAGCCTGCCTCAAGTGGCCAGATCTCCTTTAACGGCCGCACGCTCTCCATCCTGAGCCCGCAGGATGCCTTAGCCGCCGGCATTGGCATGATTACCGAGGACCGCAAAGGCCTCGGACTGATTCCGGCCTTAGGCGTCGGCCAGAACATCACCTTGACCGCCTTGCGCGACCTTTCGAGCGGCCCGCTGCTGAACCATCGTGCCGAGGCGGCCGCGGTAAACTCCCGGATGACGGAGTTCGCGGTCAAGGCCAGCAGCCGCGCCCAACCCATCGCCCAGCTCAGTGGCGGCAACCAACAGAAGGCCTTGCTCGCGCGCTGCCTCCTCGGCAACCCTGACCTTATCATCCTCGATGAACCGACCCGCGGAATCGATATCGGGGCGAAAGCGGAGATCTACGCCCTCATCCAGAAACTTGCCCGGGCCGGCAATGGCATCTTGCTGGTCTCTTCCGAACTCCCCGAAGTCCTTTCCTTGGCGCACCGTATCGTGGTGCTCCGCCGAGGTTCCGTGAGCGCCACGCTCGATGCGGCTTCCACCGACCAGGAAACCGTGCTCCGTCACGCCATGCCTTTATAACGCCATGCTCACCCTAGACCGTAATCTGCTTCATCGCTTTGGCCTCCTGCTCGTCATCCTGATTGTCGGGCTTGCCCTGTCCGTATCGACCGATGCGTTCCTCAGCGTCGCCAACCTGACCAACGTCGCCCGCCAGGTCTCCATCAACGGCATCCTGGCGGTCGGCGTGACCTTCGTGCTCCTGACCGCCGGCGTAGACCTCTCCCTGGGGTCAGTCGTCGCCTTGAGCGGCGTCGCCTGCGCGACGTTCGCTCATCCCGGCGAACATGCCGTGTTCGTCCCGATTGCCGTCGGCCTCCTGACTGGCGCCGCCTGCGGACTCCTCAACGGCGTGCTCGTCACCCGCGGAGGCGTGGCACCTTTCATCGTCACGCTCGGTATGATGACCATCGCCCGCGGCCTAGCCCTCATCTTCAGCGGCGGTCGCCCGGTCGCTGACATGTCGAATGAAATGACCGCCCTCGCCGGCGACATCTGGGGCATCCCCATCCCGGTGCTATGTTTTGCGGGCGTCGCGATCGCAGCCTGGTTCTTCCTTCAAAACTTCCGGCTCGGTCGTCACATCTATGCCGTCGGGGGCAACGAGAACGCTGCCCGTGCAGCCGGCGTGCCGGTCGAGCGCGTAAAACTCTTCGCTTATGCTCTCTGCGGTTTGCTCACCGGCCTCGCTGGCGTAGTCCTCGCCGCACGCATCACCACGGGTCAACCTAACGCCGGACAGGCCTACGAACTCGACGCCATCGCTGCCGTCGTCATCGGGGGCACGAGCCTTGCCGGCGGGGTCGGTACGATTACGGGCACCCTGCTGGGCGTCCTGCTCATCGGGGTGATCAACAATGGCTTAGATTTGATGGGGGTTTCCTCGTATTATCAGGCGGTCATCAAGGGCGTCATCATCGTGGGTGCGGTTTGGCTCGACCGACGTCAGGCCCGTTCGTAAAAGTCGGGGATGCGCATTACCCCTCGCAAAGCCATCTCGGCCTTCCTGGCCGTCTGCGCGTTCACGCTCTGCCTCTCTCTGCTCTCCGGCTGCAAGAAAGCTGAAGCCCGTAAGGAGGGCGAGATCCTCATCGGCTTCTCCTCCCGCGATCTTTCGGCCGAGTATACCGCCAAACTCTCCGAAGCCGTCGTCGACTACGCCAAGACGAAGCCGGGCGTGAAGCTAGTGATGGTCGATGCCCAGTCCGACGTCCAGAAGCAGTTCAGCCAGGTCGAGAACTTCATCGCCCAGAAAGTCGACGCAATCATCCTTAATCCGTGCGAACTCGAGGCCAGCACCCCGGCCGTTGATCGCATCAAGGCTGCCGGCATCCCGCTCGTGCTCGTGAACCAGGTGACGAAGTCCGCCGGCAACTCTTACATCGGCTCCAATGATTTCGACGCGGGTCGCATCGCGATGGAAGCCATCGCCAAGAAACTCAATGGCCAAGGCGGTGTCCTGATGCTCCATGGTATCATGGGCACCTCGGCCCAGCTCCAGCGCGAGGCCGGTGCCCGCGAAGTCTTCGCCAAGTACCCGGGCCTCAAGCTGGTCGACCACCAGACGGCCTCATGGGACCGCGCCAAGGCGATGGCGCTGACTGAGAACTGGATTCAGGCTCACAAGGGTAAATTCTCGGCGATCTTCGCCCACAATGATGAGATGGCCATGGGCGCCCTGCTCGCCCTCGAACGCGCCGGCCTCAAAAAAGACGTTTACGTCATCGGTATCGACGCCATCGCCCAGGCTCTCACGGCCGTCAAGGAAGGTCGCCTTGATGCCACGGTCTTCCAGGACGCGGTCGGCCAGGGCAAAGGCTCGGTCGACGCCGCACTCCTGCTCGCCAAGAAGCAGCCCTGCCCCAAGGAAACGATGATTCCCTTCCAGCTTATCACCCGCGAAAATCTTTCCCAATTCCTCAAATAACATGAAGTCCCTGCTCTCCCTCCTCACCTTTGGCCTTCTCGCCGTGACCGCCGTCGCCGCCGACAAGCCCGACACCCGTCTCTTCGAGATGCGCGTTTACTACGCCAAACCCGGCAAGCTCGACGCACTGAACGCCCGCTTCCGCGATCACACCCTCAAGCTCTTCGCCAAGCACGGTATGACAAGCCTCGGCTACTTCGTCCCGGTCGACAACAAGGAGAACAAGCTGGTCTACTTCCTCGCGTTCCCTGATCGAGCCGCGCACGACGCCTCCTGGAAGGCCTTCGGCTCTGACCCGGACTGGAAGGCTGCTGCAAAGGCCTCTGAGAAGGACGGCAAACTCATCGACCACATCGAGAACGCCTTCCTGACGGCCACGGAATACTCCGCTCTCGCCCAAGCCAAGAACTACGGCGTCGGTCTCTTCGAGATGCGTACCTACACGACCGAAGCCGGCCGTCTGCCCGACCTCAACGCCCGCTTCCGCGACCATACCCTCAAGCTCTTCGAGAAGCATGGCATGACCAACGTGACCTATTGGAACCTCGCCGATGCCGAAAAGGGCGCGAAGAATTCTTACGTCGCCGGCAACACGCTGATCTATCTCCTCACCCACAAGTCCGAAGCCGCCGCCAAGGCTAGCTTCGACGCCTTCCGCGCCGATCCGATCTGGATCGCCGCCAAGGAAGCCTCTGAGAAGAAGGCCGGCGGCTCCCTCACGATCGCCCAGCCCAACGGCGTGAAGTCGGAGTTCCTCGTCCCCGTCGACTACTCCCCGGTCAAGTAAGTCGTCTGAAATAGTCTGCTTCGAAGCCCCTCGTTCGAGGGGCTTTTTATTTCAAGTTCGCCGAATGGTGAACGCTGGTAGGGTCGGGACTACGTCACGACTAGGGGCACGGCGTAGCCATGCCCCTACCTTTCGGCCACCATCTGGCGGCCGAGAAAAAACTACTGTTCGACCTCTCTCGGTAAGTCTCCACGCTTTAGTTATGGATCAGCACCCCTCCCGCCGTCGCTTCCTGTCCTCTTCGCTGCTTGGCTTAGGTGCCCTCGGGGCACTAACCAAGCTCACCGCCGCCTCCGGCCCTAAGCCCGGCTTCCTGAACGAAGCCGAGCGCGACATTCCCCTGACCTCCGACTGCGATGTCATCGTCTGCGGTGCCGGCCCGGCCGGAGTCACGGCGGCAATCTCCGCCGCCCGCGCCGGCGCTAAGGTACGCCTCTTCGAAGCCCATGGCTCGCTCGGCGGCGTCTGGACGTCTTCGCTGCTCGGCTACCTCCTCGATTTCGACAAACCTGGCTTCAATCAGGAATTGGTCCGTCGCCTGCGCGAACGTGACGCCATCGCTGGCGACGGAGTCAATGGAGTGACCTACCACCCTGAGGAAATGAAACTTATCCTCGAGGAACTCTGCGTCGCTGCTGGCGTGAAGGTCCAACTCCATACGCGCATCGTCGCCGCCCAACGCGACGGCCGCACGCTCAAGGCCATCGTCACGGAATCGAAATCTGGCCGCCAGGCTTGGGCGGCTCCGGTCTTCATCGATACAACCGGCGACGGCGACCTGGGGGCCCGTGCCGGTTGTGAATTCGAGATTGGCCGCGAACAGTCGTGCCCTTGCCAGCCGATGACGCTTTACGCCTTGGTGACGGTTGCCGATGGACACGCGCTGGCCGATCAGCTGCATCCGGTGGGAGGCAACGGCCGCCACGTGGGTCCAGATAAGTTCAAGGCTGCACTGGCCGCCGCCGGCGTCACCCCCAGCTACGGCAAAGCCTCGCTCTTCCCGATCAAGGACAACTTGGTCCTCCTGATGGCCAATCATGAATATGGCATCAACGCCACCGATGCCGCCCAGGTCACCGAAGCGACCATGCGTGCCAGGGCCGAGGTCAATGACATCGTCCGCAAGTTGCGCAAAGCCGGCGGTGCTTGGGCTGGCGCCCAGATCGTGGCGACACCCGCGCAAATCGGCGTCCGTGACGGTCGTCGCATTAAGGGGCGCTACATGATGACCAAGGAAGACCTGGTCGAGGGACGTCGTCAGGATGATGCCGTGGTTCGCGCGACTTTCTCGGTCGATATCCATGCCCTGACCGCCGAGGAGAACAAGAAAGCCGCCTACTCCAACGCCGGCGTGAAGGTGAAGCCTTACGACATCCCTCTCCGCGCCCTCATCGCGAAGGACGTCGACGGCCTCATGATGGCTGGTCGTTGTATCAGCGGGGACTTCATCGCCCACGCTAGCTATCGTGTCACCGGTAATGCGGTCGCCATGGGCGAAGCCGCCGGGGTCACCAGTGCCCTTGCCGCAGCCTCCAAACGAGCCCCGCATGAAGTCAGCTGGCAGGAGGCCTCCACCCTGCTACCTAAGGTCCGTCAGGGGTAACGAGAGGTAGGGACAGCACCACGTGCTGTCCTCCTCGTTTAACTAACCCCACTAGGACAGCACGTGATGCTGTCCCACCCTCAAGCGCGACCCGGAATCGGGGGAACTTCGGCGGGCAGTTTGACGTTACCGGTTTCGAAATCCTTAGGGCCAATGGCGAACTTGAAGTTATAGTGCGGGGAATGCTCGTTGGTCAGGAGGTCGGCGAAACGTACCATCTCGCCGGTGTAGGCGGACATTCGACCCATGATGACGGCCAGGGTGGTCTCGGCGATCTGGCGGGCGTCGTTCAACGGCTTACCGCTAAAAGCGCTGCGAATGAGGTCGACGTGCTCCTGTACCATGGTGTCACCGGTATCCATCTTGATGTCAGGGACGGTGAGATTCTTCTTCGAGAAGACCTTGCCGGAACCGAAGCAGGAGCCTTCGGCCCCGGTGAAGAATTCACCCACGCGACCCGTGGTGGCGGTAATCTGACGGCACTGGCTGTGGACGTGTACGGCGTCACCGAAGTCGTAATCGACGCTGAAGAAGTCGTACATGTTACCCGTTTCGCGGCGGGCGCGTCCGCCAAAACCGAGGGCGCTCACGGGCGCGCGATCGAGGAACCAGATGGCGACGTCGACGTTATGGATATGCTGCTCGACGATATGGTCGCCTGAAAGTTCGGCGAAATTGAGCCAGTTACGGTTCATGTAATAGGCGTCGGTCTCGCCGGCTTCGCGGCGCTTCAGCCAAGGCACGGTACCGTTCCACTGCACGACCCCACCACGGATCGCACCGATGGCACCGGCATCAATGAGGGCCTTATTCTTCAGGTAGCCGGCGTCATGGCGACGCTGGGTGCCCGCGACGACGGCCAGCCCCTTCGACTTGGCCTTCTCGCCGGTAGCGATGATGGAGCGGGCGCCGACCGGATCAACGGCGACAGGTTTCTCGATGAAGCAATGCTTACCGGCTTCGATGGCGGCAGCGAAATGCACCGGGCGGAATGCCGGCGGCGTGGCCATCAGGACGAAGCTACAATCCGTCGCCATGACCTTTTGGTAGGCGTCATAACCAGTGAAGAGTTTCGTGGCCGGGAGGTTGTAGGTCTTACCCAGCTTCTGCACGCGATCGTCAAAGGCGTCTCCGAGGGCGACGACCTCAGGCTCGATGCCGAGGATCTTGCAGGCCGCGATGAACTGCCCGAGGGCGCCAATACCACGACCACCGCAACCGATGAGGGCGACCTTGATCTTGGTCGGCATTGTGTTGGCGCGCAGGGCCGCCGGGGCTGCGGCCAAAGCGAGGCCACTCAGGGCCATGGTGGAGACGAAATCGCGACGAGGGATGGGGTGTTCCATGGTTTGAGATTGTGACCGTTGCCGACGGGTCTCAAAGGTTTTCTCACCGCCCCGCGATGTCCGCCCTGACTCCGAAAAACGCCCTTCGCTGGCTGGCCATTATCGCCGGGGTCTCCTTGGTCGTCGGTGCGGCGGGTGCTGGCTTTCTATACGCCCTCGACTGGGTCTCCCATACCTTCAACGACCACCGCTGGCTTTTGTTCACACTGCCCATCCTCGGTCTGCTGATGGTCTGGGTCTGGTCTGGGTCTATCAGGTGCCAGCCAAGGCCTCTGCTGGGGGCGTGAGGGCCCTCATCGCACAGATTAAGACTCCCACCGCCCCCCTGCCCGCCTCGATGGCTCCGGCGATCGTCGGCACGACCCTGCTTTCTCATCTAGGTGGCGCCTCGGTCGGCCGTGAAGGTACCGCTCTCCAGATGGGGGGTGCATTGGCGGGACAGTTTACTCGCTGCTTCTCTTTCAACGAAGCAGAGCATCGTACATTACTGCTCTGCGGGGTCTCGGCAGGCTTCGCGGCCGTCTTCGGCACCCCGATCGCCGCCGGGGTCTTCGCCCTGGAGTTTGTCCGCCTGCGCAGTTGGGCGATCATTCCCTGCTTAGCCACCGCATTCCTAGCCGACCTGGTCGGTCGCAGCCTCTTGCACGTCCGGCACGCTCATTATCGCCTGCCCCTTCCTGCCGAATTCTCGTTCAGCGGATTAGGCGATGCCTTGGCCTTAGGTTTGGCCTGCGGTCTCCTCGCTAGGCTCTACTTATACCTCCACCGCCGCAACAGCGCCGCCAAGTCCCTTCCCAGCCCCTATGGACGCATCCTGTTCGGAGGAATCCTCTTCGTCCTTCTTGTTCAATTCGGCCGCCTTCACGACTTCACGGGCCTTGGGCTCAACGTCATCAGCGAATCCTTTGTCGAACCGATCGCCCCGGCGGTCTTCGCGCTCAAGTTCCTACTGACCTTCCTTTGCGTCAGCTACGGTTTCCGCGGAGGCGAAGTGACGCCGCTTTTCTTCGTCGGCGTAACCTTAGGGAGCGCTGCAGCCGCCGTCCTCAGTCTACCGCTCACCATCTGCGCCGCCCTTGGCTTCGTCGGGGTCTTCGCCGGTGCCGGCGCCGTGCCGATCGCCTGCACCATCATGGCCTGCGAGCTCTTTGGACTTTCGATCGTGGGTTACGCCCTGATCACTTGCGCTACCAGCTGGCTCGTCGCCGGACGCAAGGGACTTTACGACGAAGCCTGAGCGAGACTCAGACGGTAAAGTCGAAGACCATCACGCGCTCGAGATTCGGGACGACGATGAGCTTCACGCGTTCGTGCTCGGGGTGCGGGAGATAGCGGTCGCGGCTCAGCGGAGTATCGAAGGTCAT
>Ga0209296_1000789_pt1 | contig 26699 bp, 25 predicted proteins | sample S_130206_EF_Meta_FD_187319 | JGI IMG/M metagenome (GOLD analysis project Ga0209296, IMG submission 187319) | Freshwater microbial communities from Lake Simoncouche, Canada to study carbon cycling - S_130206_EF_MetaG (SPAdes) (version 2) | ecosystem: Environmental > Aquatic > Freshwater > Lake ...
ATCGGACCGAATCCAGCCCTTGTCTTTAAAGGTCTGAAAACTCACCGCGTTCCGGTGCAGGAAATCCCGAGCTGCCTCCCCGATAACCACGGCAAGATCAGGCCGCCCTTCGGCACTTCCGAGAGCGAAAAGGCGCTGCTGGCGAGACACCGACCGGGAGGGATCGTAGATAAGTGCAAGGATTTTGCTGACGGCTTCGCGCAACTCCGCACGGTTCCTAACCCGGCTCAAAATCGCTACCGACATAGCGTCGAAATCTTTCAAACTCCGCAACAGGCGCTCCGCCTGGGCGGCAACTACAAGACCTTCCCGGCTACCGAAGAAGTGATAGATCGAAGGAGCAGTGACACCGACTGCGACCTCAATGTCGTGAACGCGCACACTCGCCTCACCACTTGCCTCGATGATCCGGATCGTTTCGTCGAGGATCTTCTGCTGGGTGGGGTGATGTTCCATCACCCCCGACCCTAGGTCCCCTCGCCGTCACACTGAATGATCTGACGTAGTAAACCTCTGGGGTCAATCCGCTCAGGGGGAGTTCCCAAAATGTCTGAACCGCTTGTTCTTGCCGAAGCTGAGGGCCCGGTCCTGGTTGTCACCATCAACCGTCCCGAGAAGAAGAACGCCGCGAATGCCGAAGTGCTTTGCCGTCTCTACGACGCATGGGTTCGCCTCGACACTGATGATTCACTTCGCGTCGCCATCCTCACCGGTAAGGGCGACACCTTCTGCGCCGGCATGGATCTCGCAGAAATCGGCCGACTGCGCGAAGGCATCGTCGACAACGAGTGGCTTCAGCGCTTTAAGGATCAGCCCGAGGTCATCCTCGGCGGTTGGCTCAAGACCTACCGCCCCACCAAGCCCGTGATCCTCGCCGCCGAGGGTTACGCCCGCGCCGGTGGAACCGAAATTCTTCAGGGCACCGATATCCGCGTTGCGGGTGAAAGCGCCGTCTTCGGCGTCACTGAAGTCCAGCGCGGCCTATTCCCCATGGCTGGCTCTGCTGTGCGACTCCGCCGCCAAATCGGTTACGCGGTAGCGGCAGAAATGCTCCTTACTGGCGAAGACCTCACCGCCCAACGCGCGTATGAACTCGGGCTCGTGAATCATGTTGTTCCCGATGGCCAAGCACTCAACAAGGCACGAGAAATCGCTCAACGCATCGCCCGCAATGGCCCGCTCGCAGTCAAGGGCATTCTTGCAACGTTGCGCGAAACCGAAGCCATGCCCGAAGCCGACGCGTTCACCATCGAGATGAAACACGGCGGCAAGGTCATGCAATCGAAAGATGCTGGCGAAGGCCCTCGTGCCTTCCTCGAAAAGCGCGACCCGGTCTTCACCGGCGAATGATCGGCTGATTTCAATGGCGGCATCAAAAAAACCAACTGTCATCGTTGCCGGTCTTGGCGACACTGGCGCACTGATCGCCACACGATTAGCGCGGACTTGCAACGTTGTCGGCATCTCAACGCGTCCTGCACTCGTGAGTGGCCAGGAACTGGGCACGCGCCTTATTGACCTGCCCCGCTGGCGACGTACCTACCTCATCCCCTATCGGCGTTTTCGCAAACTCGATTCCGTCGATGTTGTCCACGGCCGAATCCAAACCGTTGACTTCGACGCATCAAAAGTTTCCGTTGAACTCGCCTCGGGTTCGACACGCGACATCAACTATGACTACTTCGTGATCGCAACTGGCGTGTCCAACGGATTTTGGCGGCACGATCGCCTGGAAGACCTCACCACGATTGATACGGAACTCTCAGCAATCAACGCCGAACTCAACAGTGCTGCAACAATCGCTGTCGTCGGTGGTGGAGCAACTGGTGTGAGCGTCGCCGACAATCTCGCTCGCGCCGGGCGTTCAACAGTGCATCTGTTTCATAGCGGCGAGGAGCCTTTGGCTGGCTATCACCCCAGTGTTCGTCGTTGGATGGCTCGCCAGCTCGCAACTGACGGCGTCATCGTTCATCCAAACCATCGGGCCATTGTTCCTAATGGTTTTCGTGGCGATCAACTCACCCACGACGCCGTTACATGGTCGACCGGTCAGGAACCTTTCAACGCGGATGTCACGCTGTGGGCACTTGGAGGAGTAACGCCGCACAGCGCGTTCCTTCCCGCTTCAGTTCTCGACGACGAAGGCTTCGTGCTCGTCGATAAGAACCTCCGAATTCCTGAGCATCCAAATGTGTTCGCCGTGGGCGATGTCGCAGCAAGCGACCCGCTTCGCAGTTCCGCTCGTAACTGGGGATTCCGAATCGTTGTCACCAACGTGAAGGAACTCGTTCGCAATCGCCCCGCCAAACTCAAGCCCTACAAGGCCACCGAGTATCGATGGGGTTCCATCCTTGGCCTTCAAGAGGACGGTCTGACTGTCGTGCAGCCAAACGGAAAGCGTTTCCGTATTCCGCGCAAACTGGCCGAACCGCTGCTGTTCAGCGTGTTCGTGCAGCGAATTCTGTATGGCGGTCTGCGCAAGCGGTAACTATCTGCCTTCGATTTTTGGAGAATCCTCGTGACCGCTTCACCACAAAACAACGATGTCTCGCCAAATGTTGACGGCGTAGAAGCAGTCTTCTGGCATGTCGATGACATCGACTGGACTCAGGTGCAGCGACAGCAAAACGCCGACGGTTCCGTTTCAGTCGTTCGTGAGAAGTGGCCGATCATCCGACCCGGCTTTCTTTCTGCGCACGTTCACTATGAACCGGGAATGGTCGTGCGTCGCCATGGACATCGCAGTAACCACGTCGTGTTCGTGCTCGGTGGTAGCGGCTGGATCGGCACCGAACCGTGCGAACCGGGAACACACATCCATGTTCCGCTTGGTTCCGCATTTGGCCCAATCATCGCTGGCCCCGATGGGCTCACATGCTGGGAACTGAGCTTCGGCGAGTTTGGCGGCTGGGGCGATCAGCCAGAGCTCTACGCGAACGAAATTGCCGAACGTGGCATCACACCGTTACCCGATCCCCCGCTTGAGATTGGTGATTGGTTTGTTGATCCACGCGGCGATTGGGGTGGTGAACGTCCTTCACCAAAGGTCGAAGGACTTCAGTCGTTGATGACACACGTAAGTGACTATGAATGGACCGACGTGAAGCATCAGCAAAATACTGATGGCTCGGTATCTGTCGTGCGCGAGAAATGGCCGATCCTGCAGCCCGATTTCATGAGCGCGTACATCGAATACTCGCCTGGAATGATCGTGCGTCGTCACGGACACTTCGGCCTACACCTTGTCTACGTGATTGAAGGCGGCGCGTGGTTTGGCGATCGCTGGTGCTCCGCCGGCACACATATTGAACTTCCCTTCGGCGCGGCCTTCGGTCCGATCGTCGCCGGCGACGAAGGCGCGTTGTTCCTCGAGCTCACCGATGGCGATTTCCGCAGTTGGGGAGACCAACCCGAACTGTTCGACAACCTGATTGCTGAGCACGGAGTTACACCTTTGCCTGACCCGCCGATTGATCTCGGCGAGTGGTTCACTGATCGCCGCGGACATTGGGCCCCGTAATGCCCGCCACTCATAACAACCATCCGGGACCAATAGTTTCCGCTTCGTTTTAAACCCTCCACGAAAGCAGTGGGCGCTAGATTCGTAGAGAGGTTTCACCCTGGGGGGGCACATGACAATCCGCTATTCGAAGCCACCAGTACTCATGCACGATGTGATTGACGATCTCGACGAAGTCGTTCGACTGCTCGAATCACAGGCTCCGTACACGCCTCTGGGCGGTTGGTATAACCCTGGAGCAGACCCAACGAAAAAGACGCGGCCCATGTGGTTCCAGAATGATTGGGTCCACGATGACTTTGCCGCCGAAGGTTCTGATTTGTTTCTTCAACATGCGGGCTACATCGAAGCGGCGAAACACTATTACGACGCCGAAATTGTTGAACCGATAAGTGTGTACGTGAACCTCATGGTGGCCATCGACGGCGGCGGTCCTGCCCACACCGACAACCCCCGCTTCCACGGTCGCGACCGAACGAATACGCCAATGTGGTTATTACGCGCGATGTTGTGGTCGGGGTTGTTCAACGAATTCGAGATTCTTCAAGCAACCGCAATTTGGTGGCGCAACGATGTCGAGGGTGGCGCGTTGTATTACTGGCCCAATGGTGCAGCCAACCCGCCTGAAGTCCACTCCGAGAACATGGCGAATACCGCGCTGATCGGCGATAACCACGGAATGTTCCATCAAGTAGGTCCGATCGGACCTTTCTCCGGACAATCACCACTGATCACTCCCAGCGCCACGCTTGCCCCAGTCAACGACGGGACTGGCGATTGGGTCATCACCGATCTCGGTGAAGTCGTCTTTCGTGCTCCGCTCAATACCTACCGGCTCAGCGTGCTATGGAAAGCCGATGTTTACGAAACCGCGGCTGAACGTGATCGAAAGAAGTCGAACACTCTCTCGATGCAAGACGTTGCCGACCGATTCAACGATGATCTCGCACAACGTGGCTCAGAGATCCGATTCGACCTAGCTCGAGTCGATGATCTCGCGCTAAGCGCTGAACTGAAAACTGTTTACCCAGAAGACAAACCAGTCGGAGCTTTGCGATCAGTTTTTGATGCGGCCTGACGAACTTCTTCCCTATGCTGGACGCAGAGAGTCACACAACGTGAGGTGGGGGAACAAATGAAGTCACGCGCTGCGGTGTTATTCGAAAGCCCAGGCCGTTACCAGGTCGTAGACGTTGAGGTCGACGAACCAAAAGCGCATGAGGTTCTCGTTCGTTACGTCGCGAGCGGACTATGCCATAGCGATGTTCATTACCTCGATGGCAGCCACGCCGGTCCGCTCCCAATGTGTGCCGGCCACGAAGGCGCCGGAATCGTTGAACAGGTTGGCCCTGGAGTCGTCGGCTTCGTTCCCGGTGATCATTTCGTGGCCTCATTCATTCCGAGTTGTGGCCGTTGCCGGTACTGCGCGCAAGGCAGGACCAACCTCTGCAACTTGGGAGCACACCTTCAGAACGGTCCGATGCCCGATGGCACTTATCGCATGCACTACGACGGACAAGACCTTCACCAGTTTCTACTGATCTCCACATTTTCGCAGTACGCCGTTGTTTCGGAGAACTCTCTCGTGAAAATCCCAAACGATGTGCCTTTGGAAACTGTGTGTCTTCTGGGCTGTGGTGTCGGCACGGGACTCGGTTCGGCCATCAACGCTGCTGAAGTTCGGCCGGGAGACAACGTTCTTGTCCTTGGTGCGGGCGGCGTTGGAATGAGTGCGGTTCAAGGAGCCGCTCTTGCCGGCGCAGCAACCGTCATCGTTGTTGACCCAGTTGAATTCAAACGAGAAATGGCGACAACACTGGGGGCAACCCACACCTATTCGACCATCGCCGAAGCCACCGATTTCGTTCGTTCAATTAGTGATGGACAGGGCGCCGAGTCGGCAATCCTCTGCATGGGTCAGCCAACAAATACCGATGTCGCCAATGCATTCGATGCGATCGCAAAAGGCGGAACCGTTGTGGTCACGGGCATGGCTGCAAATTCCGAACCAGCGGCAATTCCTATTCACCTACTGGCCCTTGGTGGAATGCAGAAAACCATTCGCGGTGCACTGTTCGGGATGTGTAGTCCCCCGGTGGATATTCTCCGCCAGATCGATCTCTATCGAGCCGGAAAACTGAAACTCGACGAGATGATCACACGCCGGTATCAACTCGACGACATCAATTCCGCTGTCGATGACCTTGCCGAAGGACGAAACATCAGAGGCGTCGTCACCCTGTAAGGAATCGGTAGCTCTCCGGTGTTTCAGGGGACACGAACCACGACACGGCCGAGCGTGCGACGCTCCGCAAGGTCATTGCAAGCTTCGGGCACATCCAGCCAGTCGACAACGCGTTCAACGGTGGGTCGATACTGACCCTCCACAATCAATTTCTCCAGAGCTTCTTGCGTTTCGACATTGATCCGACGCATCTCTTCGCGTGGGTAGCTCCCCAATGTGGCCCCGATCAGCGTGTGGTTGTACATGTAAAAGTGGGGGTCGTGGGCAATGAGCCCGCCGGCATGGCCACACAAAACACGACGGCCATTGGGTCGCAAGAGCGACTGTGCCGCCAAGCCCATCTCGCCTTGCACTGGGTCAATGACCACGTCGACTCCAGCGCCACCGATCAATTCTCGTACCGAGTCGACAAACGAATTGGCGGAATGGTCAACCGCTGCAGCGCCGAGCGATTCGCAGAATGCAACTTTGTCAGCACTTCCCACGACGGCAATTACGCGCGCACCTTGAGCAACGCAGAGCTGAACAATCGCTGAACCCAACCCACCAGCTGCGCCGGTGACCACAACTGTCTCGCCAGATCGCAGCTCTCCACGCCGAATCGCTGCGTGATACGCCGTGTGCGCGGGGATGAGAAAACCGGCAGCCTGTTCATCGGTCATTCCTGATGGAATTTCAAAAATCATTGAGATGCCAACGGTTACCGATGCGAGCGAACCCCACGGCTGAATCGCGACTGCAGCCACGCGCTTACCCATCATGTGTTGCCAAGCCGGCGCAGCACCGATGACTTCGCCGACGCCTTCTTGGCCGGTGATGTACGGACGCGTAATCGGAACGGGATAGTCGCCGCGCGCCATTGTCACGTCGGGCAAGGCAAGCGCAGCATGGCTCATGCGCAGAACTACCCAATCGGTGAATGGTTCAAGCCCGGGACCAGTGGGTATCCACCCCGGCAATCCCATACTCATGCCCGCGAAATCTTCAACCCGAGGCTCGTCGATTTCGTCGAGGCGCAGCACCTCGAGAGGTTCGCCAGTTCCATGTACGCGCCAAGCCTGCATGATTCCCCTTTGTCGCTCGTCTCAGTCAACCACGCAAATGGTCCTATGGGCCCTCTGCGCGACAATCGGCTAGACAGCCCACCATCTGACTACAAGGCCTAAGTTTATGAGAAGTAGGCAAAAACAAGTGGGGCAAAGAGGGGGAATCGTGCTTGATCATCGGATCATCGGTGCAACTGTGGTGGACGGCACGGGCGAGCCAGCATTCGCCGCCGACATCGGCATTCGCGACGGCCGCATTGTGGCGATCGTCGAACCCGGCACGTTGCAAGAGGAAGCGCTCGAAACCTTTAACGCCACTGGCCTAGTGGTGAGCCCGGGTTTCGTCGACATGCACACGCATTACGACGCGCAACTTTTCTGGGATCCATTCGCCGCTCCGTCGAACGTTCACGGTGTCACTTCAGTGATCGGCGGTAACTGCAGTTTCAGCATCGCCCCAGTTCACCCGCAAGATGCCGACTACATCCGCCGCATGCTGGCAAAAGTCGAGGGCATGCCGCTCGATGCACTCGAACAAGGAGTGCCGTGGACGTGGTCGACCTTTGGTGAGTACCTCGACGCGCTCGAAGGAACGATCGCCGTAAACGCTGGCTTCATGGTCGGCCACAGTGCGCTGCGCCGTTACGTACTCGGAGCGGAAGCGAATTTCCGAGCAGCGACCCCGAGTGAACTCGATGACATGCGTCGCGCGCTTGGTGCTTCGATTGAAGCTGGCGCACTTGGTCTGTCGATGGACTGTTCAAGCTCTCATAGCGACGGCAATGGCGACCCAGTACCAGCCAAGGGTGCCGATCGCGAAGAGATCCTCTCGTTATGTGAAGAGACTGGTCAATGGCCCGGTACCACGCTCGAAGGAATTTTCGAAGGAGCAAGCGACGGGTTCGACGAATCAGAACTGGAACTCTTGCCAGCAATGTCGGTGCGGGCCAACCGACCGCTCAACTGGAACCTGCTTGTTGTTGACACGCGCGACCCCGGTCGCGTCGACCGCCATCTTGCTGTCTCGAAGCGCGCACGCGAAGTCGGCGGTCGGGTCGTGGCACTCACCATGCCAGTGATCGTTCCGATGAATATGAGTTTTGGAAATTACTGCGCACTCAATTTGATGCCCGGATGGGGACCGATCCTCAATGCACCGGTTGCGGAACGCATTGAGATGCTGCGTGACGAAGCAACGCGCCGAATGATGGTTGCCCGAGCCGATAGCGAAGAAGCCGGCATGTTCCGCCGTCTTGCCGGATTCGCTGACTACATCATCGGCGATACATTCAGCGTTGCGAATGAGGGACTCGCCGGCCGCAAAGTACGCGATATCGCTGCCGAACGCGGCGACGCCGAACCATTTGACACGCTCATCAACATTGTCATCGCCGACGATCTCCGCACGGTCCTGTGGCCAAGCGCTCCCGACGATGACGATGCTCACTGGAACATGCGGCGCGAACTGTGGGATGACCCCGACGTCATCCTCGGCGGCAGCGATGCTGGGGCGCATCTCGACCGCATGTGCGGAGGCTCCTACCCCACTCGCCTGCTTGCCGATTCACTTCGGGGACGGAAGTTATTAAGCCTCGAGCGCGCTGTCCAAGCGCTCACCGACGTACCAGCGCGTCATCTAGGGCTGCGCGACCGCGGCCAGGTGCACGAGGGTTGGATTGCTGATCTCGTGGTGTTCGACCCCGCAACCGTTGATACCGCCACACCGACAATTGCGCATGATCTTCCCGGCGGCTCACCACGCATGCACGCTGATTCGGTTGGCATAGTGCGCGTTTTTGTCGGAGGCGTCGTCACCGTTGCCGATGGGACGTCCACAGGAGCGCGACCCGGGGCCGTGCTGCGTTCAGGACGCGACACCGATTCCGTCACCGTTCACTGATAATCCAGCGCCGATAGAACCGCGGAAAACGACTGCAGCGCCGTCACTTGAGGAACTACCCAAGTGACGACGCTGCGGATTGTTACGACTGTTCGTGAATCAGTTTGCGGCGGGGGCTTCCTCGCGGGTGCGAAGTTTTGCGACCGCAAGAATGGCAAGGCCGTAGACGGGCTTGGCCAGAAGGTCAGCAACCGAGTACCCAATCTGACGAACGGTTTCGGCCATCGAGCTGTCCTCACCGAAGATGATCGGAAAGAGGAATGCAATCGGATAAACGAACCAGGCCACCAGCAAGAGGACGAGAGCAAGACGAAGGGCCTGCGCCACTCCGGCAGACTCGCGCTTTGTCGCTGCAGTGATCTCCTTGTAAACGATGGCGAGGATGTAGATGAAAGGAATCATCGCCAACACCCAGAAGATCCACTTCGTGCTGTCGCTGGTCGAAATCTCGCCCGGATAACCGAGGCCGATCATCAAGACGGCGGCGGCGACAAGGCGGATCGTGAGCGGACGGCGCTTCTCTGAACTCAGACCGAGAACGATCAAGAGTTCGATGAGCAGCAACGGCACTGTCAGGAGCCAGTCGGCGTAGCGATAGCCCTCGTTGAACTGGCCATCGGCCCAGCCCGAGAAGATGCGGAAGTAGTGGTAGCCAGCAATTCCGACGACGACGGCCGAGACGACGACCGCGTTGCGGTGGGGATGGCGCGTAATTCAAAACCCGCAGGTCAACGCGTTAACTGAAATAGATGGTGAAACGCGTTTCGGCCAAAAGTGAAACGCGGTCCTGTCGAGCAGTTCCGCCCCAGGGAATATGGGTACAGCTTCAGCCAGTGAAAGCAGGAACGACCTGGTCTGACGCGACTGCCGTTGTAGTTGTTGACGGGGGCACTGGCCCGGTCAACGACAGTACCAACGTCTCATAGATGTTGTTCCCGGTGTCTGTGTAACCAACCGCAACACAGTCTGACGCGCTCACGCACGACACCGAATTCAGCGCATCGTCGCTGGTGCCGGCATTCGGGCTCGACGCAATCGACCAATCGATGCCATCCCACACGATCGTCAACGTCTCAATCGCGGAACCGGTGTTCGTGCGACCAACCGCAACACAGTCCGACGCACTCACACACGACACCGACACCAGCAGATTGTCGCCAGTGCCGGCATTCGGGCTTGACACAATCGACCACGCGATTCCATCCCACTCCATCACCAACGTCTCATACGCTGGAAGGGTGTACGAGTAGCCAACCGCAACACACTCCGACGCGCTCACGCACGACACCGAAAACAGCCCATCGATACTGGTGCCGGCATTCGGGCTTGACACAATCGACCAATCGATGCCATCCCACTCCATCACCAACGTCTCAGTTGCCGAACCGGTGTCCGTGGAACCAACCGCAACACAGTCTGACGCGCTCACGCACGACACCGAAAACAGCCCATCGTTACTGGTGCCGGCGTTCGGGCTCGCCACAATCGACCACACCGTCCCGTTCCACCCCATCACCAACGTCTCAGTTGCCGAACCGGTGTCCGTGGAACCAACCGCAACACACTCCGACGCGCTCACGCACGACACCGAAAACAGCCGATCGTTACTGGTGCCGGCATTCGGGCTCGCCACAATCGACCACACCGTCCCGTTCCACACCATCACCAACGTCTCATCGACCGAACCGGTGTCCGTGGAACCAACCGCAACACAGTCCGACGCACTCACACACGACACCGAACGCAGCACATCGTCGCTGGCGGCATTCGGGCTTGACACAACCGACCACACAGTGCCGTCCCACACCATCGTCAACGTCTCTGCGGAAGCGGTGTATGTGTAACCAACCGCGACACACTCCGACGCGCTCACACACGACACCGAACGCAGTTCATCGTAGTTAGTGCCGGCGTTCGGGCTCGGCACGATTGTCGCGCTATCGACAACCGCACCCGCCGGTGTCGAAACAACAACACCACCCAACACAATCGCCATAACAGCGAACATTGCGAGAACTGATCTGCGAACCATAGGAGAACCCCTTGACTAGATAGTCGAGAGACCCTTTGCCGGTCGACAACCAAAGCCTAACCACAAAGCAACTTTCGACCGCCCGATAGACCCCGAACGAGCCTTCCCCCATGGCTTCCGGGCCGTCGCGCCGAGTTTCGCGCCAGGTTCCACTCACACCCCGCCCGCGGGATGTGCGCGAATGTCCAAACCACAGGTCAACGGGTTTACAGAAACTGATGGTGAAACGCGTTTCGGCCAAAAGTGAAACGCGCTGGACGACTTCTTCAATCCAGGGTTACGCCATCCGGCGGGGCCGACTGACGAGCTCGCCCCCGCAATTGGGACAACGATTTTCGAGTTCACCACCACAGGTCGTGCAGAACGTGCATTCAAAGCTGCAAATCACGGCAACGCCATCGGCGGAAAGCGGCGCTTCACACCGTTCGCAGGACTCACGCATCTCAAGCATCAATCTTCTCTTCCATAGTTAGTGACTCTCGATCACCCATCAATCAGATGGGTCCACATTAGACAGAGGTTAAACCTATGTCTAATGTCCATCTCATGACATCAATCGTCTCCCACGAAGGGCGACTCAAATCAACAGGAATTGAGCTGCCTGCTCCCCTCCCCGCATTCGGCCAATACGTACCCACGGTTTTGGCACGAGATGTCCTCTGGGCCGGTGGACACTTCGGCACCCGACCAGACGGAACACTTCACACAGGGCGATGTGGCGAGGACATCACAGCCGACGAAGCACGAGCAGCCGCGCGTTCCGCCGCGATCAACATGCTCGCGACCATTCGCGATGTACTCGGATCGCTTGACCGTGTCGAACAAATGGTGCGGCTCTATGGCGTTGTGAACGCAACGCCTGAGTTCGTCGAACACACTTCGGTGATCGACGCAGCGTCTGACGTTCTTGTCGAAGTCTTCGGCGAAGCCGGCCGCCACACGCGTCTCGCGGTCGGCGTCTCATCACTTCCAGCGAATCTCACCCTGGAGATCGAAGCGCAGATACTTGTCAAGGAAGTTGATTGATGAGCATTCCCAACGACTCGCTTCGATCCAACCGCGTCTCAATCGATCTGACGTGGACGCTGCGCTACCGCAACGTCCAACCGACTGAACTGCTGAACACACCTGGTGATCTGCGCAGTTGGACGTCCTCGCATGGCCTGAAGACCTCCGGCCAACTTCGCGATCAGGATCTCGCCCGGTTCAGAGAGCTCCGCGACGCGATCTTCGTCGCACTTTCTCAGACCATCGACGAGCAACGAATCTCGCACGCACAAAGACAAGTGATCAACGACAACGCGATACATCCGCCCTATCGCCCGAGTCTTTCGTCGAACAGATCAGCCACTCTTGAGCACGACGGAAACGGAGTCGACGAGGCGTTGAGTGCCATCGCACGAGATGCAATTGAACTCTTGACACTCAACGATGACCGCCTACGTCGGTGCGAAGGACCAGCATGTGCGTTGATTTTCTATGACGAGTCGCGCCCGGGGACTCGACGGTGGTGTGACACCTCACGATGCGGGAACCGGGCGAACACCTACTCCTACCGACAGCGCCGAGCTTCGCTGGAGAACTGAGCGCGACTCAGTCGCGACCAATGGCCACGTTCGACCGGCCCAGAACCCCCGAACGAGCCTTCTCCCATGGCTTCCGGGCCGTTGCGCCGAGTTTCGCGCCACGTTCCGCGCCATCCCCGCCCTCGTGGGGATGGCGCGTAATTCAAAACCCGCAGGTCAACGGGTTTACAGAAATAGGGAGTGAAACGCGTTTCGGCCAAAAGTGAAACGCGGCCCGCGAATATTCCAAGCGTAAGTGATCAGTGAACCCGATCACTCGACAATCACACGGAGTCGGCTGCAACGAAGACTCGCATCGCCCTCGTGGTCAGTCATCCGTGCGCATACTTCGCATGATCGCGGCCGTCATCCTGTCAATCAGTTCGTCAGCATCGACGGGACCGTCGATCAGATCGAACATTGATGAGAACCCCGCGAAGCGCAATGGGGCGGCCGCACCTTGCACAAGGAACCACAGCTCTCGCATCCTGGTCTCACGAATCACACCGGAGTCGTGCAGTCGTCGAAGAAGTCCAACAACTTCCGCGATGCGATCACTCAACCCAGATTCGCTGACGAGACGAGCACGCTCCGATTCATCGATGCCTTCGTGAAGGAGTAATTCACCGAGCGTTGGATTTCGCGATGTTGCGACGATGAATGCCCGCACCAAGCTTTGCAATCGAGCGAGATCATCGCCGCTGGGAGCTTTTCGGAGTTCGCTGTCCAGATCAATGATGAGAAGTCCAACGCCGTAATCGACTGCGGCCCGGAAGAGGTTGAGTTTGGCGCCAAACCGCTTCGAAATCGTCTCGTGGCTCAGACCCAACTCCGCGTTAAGTGCCCGAACCGACATTGCATCGAACCCTGAGGCAGCAAAGGCAGCAAAGGCAGCTTTGAGGATCGCTTCATCGCTGATTAGAGGGGGTCGACCACGGCTTGCCACCCCCAAAGGTTGGCATATGCCAAGGTTCACCAGATACATTGGCACCTGCCTAGTTAATGCCCTCCCCAATTGAACCGAGCCCCAATGAAACTCCGTCACTTTGCGCTAGCTGTTACCTGTGTCGCCATCCTCGCTGGAGGTTGCGGGAGTTCATCGACTTCGAGTACCACGACATCGACTGCTGCCACGACGACTGATGGACAACACAAATTTGAGATCGACCATTTTGCAGAGGGCGCGATCACTGGGGATGTCGTCACGGCCGATTGCACGTTGAACGGCGGCTCCGCTTCGACATGCGCAACATTCACGATTGCTGGAACTCCGGCCACGTACTCAGCGGGACCTTTTTGCCCCGACACAATCACCACCGCTGCTGATCAAGCCGGAATTTGGTTCGATGGCAACGGCACCTATGACCTCACCGGTTCGTTCATCAAGAACTTGTCGACGTTCTACAACGACAGCGAGTGGCACATGTATGACGATCTCGGGAAGGTGAACGTCACAGACACCCAAGAAGCGTTCCTCGGTGCCGCCCGACCGGATGTCGAACCGCGATATCAAAATTACTGCGTCGAAGGTCGAGCCGAATGGGTAAATAACGGCGAGCCAATCACCAAGACTGTCGTCATCCCCACCAAACCAGTTCTCTCATCGAAAACATCAGTGGCCTACCGCGGGGATTGGGGAATCACACTCGACGGCATCGTCATCGCAAACTCTGCTCCGGTGAGCGCCATTCTTGGTGCGCACACAATCGCGTCGTTCGATGATTGCGGCGGCCACTTCAACAACGTTGAGGGCTACCACATGCACGGTGTCACTAGCTGCGGGACGCTTGACGATGACCACCTTCCCAACGAAACCGCCGTGTTCGGCTTTGCCATGGATGGATTCCCAATCCATCTTCCGCTCACCGGTGACGATCTTGCGGCAGCAAACCTCGACGAATGCGGTGGTCACTCCACCCCTGAACTCGGTTACCACTACCACGCCAACGACGCATCAAAGAACTCGGTTCTCACCTGCCTAAAGGGTGAACTCGCAGCAACAACCACTGTCGAGGGCGAGCCCCGAAACGGCCAAGGTCCCCCCGCCGGCGGGGCTACGCCGGATCTCACCGAGTCGGCAGCGGCTCTTGGCGTCACAGTGCACGAACTCGAAGATGCGCTTGGTCAGGCGCCGAACGGTGATTTCACTACAGCAGCGAACATCCTCGGTATTTCGGTAGCCAATCTCGAGGCAGCAATGCCGAAACGTCCCGACGGCGCAACGCGCACCCCTCCCACCAATTGACTGACCCGATGAGGATTCCAATGAAATATCTACGTCATCTCGCCATCGCTCTCGCCACATTGGCGACGATCGCGCTTGCGTCGTGTTCGAGTTCAGTGAACCCATCTACCTCGGAGTCAACCATCACAGCTACGTCGACGTTGACCGTCGCCGATGGCCCCATCGTGAACAGGTGGGTGGGCCCAGCGGCAGATACCACGAAACTGCCGATCGGCACCTCGAAGGTTTCCATCACTGGCCCATCGGTCGGGGGTCTCTTCGCTTGCGATGCGGGAAACTCAAGCGGCGGTGGTGCACACGCTGCTGGACCCTGGCTTGACGAAGCTGCCGGCACATGGGACCTCTCGAAGAAGATCTCTGTACAGGGCGAAGTCTCTTGGCCAATGGCGTCATATACCGAGACCGTGAACGGCACGATGAGAGACATCAATAGCAACGGGCTCCCAGTTGGCGAAGTAACCGGAACGTTCCCCATCGCGTCAGACGACCCCGCCTACTCCTACGACCGCAACCCCAATCGCATCACCGCCAACGACGTCAGCGTTTCCCTTCCGGTGAGCCCCACAACTTCAGCGACACCAACCTGTCTCGGCAAAGGCCGTATCGGTGTCCTCAAGAACGGTGTGTCACTATTCGCCTCTCTTGATGAACTCAACCGCGATGCCGTTGCCTACGAAACGCAGGACAAGTGTGATGGCCATCCGCAGCAAGCAAGCGTGTACCACTACCACGACGTTCCATCGTGCATTCGTGACGCTGCGACAGGTGCTTCAACAGTTGTCGGGTATGCCTATGACGGTTACCCAATCGTCGTTGAACGCGATGCTGCAGGGAACCTTCCGACAAACGCTGATCTTGATCAGTGCCATGGCCGCACCTCACTCATCAATCTTGATGGCAAGGTCGTCGAGAGCTACCACTACTCAGCGACTTACGTTTTCCCCTATTTCATCGGCTGCTTCACAGCACAACCGGTCTCCTAGCGCGCCCACTTTCGACCGGCCTCAAACCCCCGAACTACCCTTCCCCAATGGCTTCCGGGCCGTTGCGCCGAGTTTCGCGCCACGTTCCGCGCCATCCCCGCCCTCGTGGGGATGGCGCGTAATTCCGAACCCGCAGGTCAACGGGTTTACAGAAACTGATGGTGAAACGCGTTTCGGCCAAAAGTGAAACGCGGTCCAATCGAGCCGATTAGGCGTGGCGGTAGTGCCGCAGGTTCAACCGGTGAACGCAGGGACAACCGGGTCTGACGCGACTGTCGTTGTAGTTGTTGAAGGGGGCACTGGCCCGGTCAACGGCAGCACCAACGTCTGATATACGGAACCAGCTCTCGTGTAACCAACCGCAACACAGTCTGACGCGCTCACGCACGACACCGAAAACAGCCCATCGTTACTGGTGCGGTCGTTCGGGCTCGCCACAATCGACCAATCGGTACCATCCCACACCATCACCAACGACTCAGAGCCCGAACCAGTGATCGTGGAACCAACCGCAACACACTCAGACGCACTCAGACACGACACCGAACTAAGCGAATCGTTGCTGCCGGCATTCGGGCTCGACACAATCGACCAATCGGTACCATCCCACACCATCACCAACGACTCAGAGCCCGAACCAGTCCACGTGTAACCAACCGCAACACACTCCGACACACTCAGACACGACACCGACAAAAGCGTATCGTCGCTGGTGCCCGCGTTCGGGCTCGACACAATCGACCACACCATGCCATCCCAAACCATCGTCAACGTCTCAACGGCCGAACCGGTGTCCGTGCGACCAACCGCGACACAGTCCGACGCGCTCACGCACGACACCGCCGACAACCGATCGTTACTGGTGCCGGCGTTCGGGCTCGACACAATCGACCACACCGTCCCGTTCCACCCCATCACCAACGTCTCAATCGCGGAACCGATCACCAACGTCTCAGTAGCGGAACCGGTGTTCGTGTAACCAACCGCAACACACTCAGACACGCTCACACACGACACCGACAAAAGCGTATCGGCGCTGGTGCCCGCGTTCGGGCTCGGCACGATTGTTGCGCTATCGACAACCGCACCAGCCGGTGTCGAAACAACAACACCACCCAACACAATCACCACAACTGCGAACATTGCGAGAACAGATCTGCGAACCATAAGACAAACCCTTGACTGAATAGTCGAGAGACTCTTTGCCTTCGACCACCAAAACATAGTCGCCACTAAACTTTCGACCGCCCGATAGACCCCGAACTACCCTTCCCACATGGCTTCCGGGCCGTTGCGCCGAGTTTCGCGCCACGTTCCGCGCCATCCCCGCCCTCGTGGGGATGGCGCGTAATTCCGTTTCCGCAGGTCAACGGGTTTACAGAAATGCCAGGTGAAACGCGTTTCGGCCAAAAGTGAAACGCGCTCGCAAGTACGCCATGAACTCCTATCCCTCTCTGACCTCTAGAGATGAAGAACTTCATGGGGTTGATGGCGTACCGTTTTCTCGTGGACTTCGTGAACCGACTCGTTGCGTGGGATGGCTGGCGCGGTCGAATCATGGCGACGGTGATGGCGCGTGGCAATGCCGACATGGAAATCGCAGCGGTCGAGTTAGTGAATCCAAAGACTGACGCGAACCTTGTGATGATCGGTTGTGGACCGGGCGTCGGCGTGGTGGCAGGTGCTCGTCGAACGCCGAATGGCATGGTGATCGGTCTCGACCCGTCGGCATTGATGGTTGGGCGGACTCGCACTCGGTGTCGTAAAGCGCGAGTCGAGCACATCACGAGGATCGAGCAGGCTGCGGCAGAGTCGCTTCCGGTGCCAGACCACTCACAAGACGCCGTCGTCAGCGTCAACAACATTCAGTTGTGGAACGACCGGGCAATTGGTCTCGATGAATGCGTTCGAGTCCTCGCTCCCGGCGGAGAAATCGTCGTGCTCTTGCACACCTGGGCCATCCCGGACGCGGCGCCCGACGACGAGTGGGTCCAACAACTATGCGCGGATCTGTCCGCACGTAACGTTGTGGTCGAGCCGCCTGAGACTCGATGGTTCCTCTCCGGTCGCGCCGTGGTGCTCGTCGGACGTTCGGCCAAGTGACGACGATTTTGACTCGCTCATGACCGTTGCGGTGTGCGCCGTGGTCCCCGAACTACCCTTCTCCCATGGCTTCCGGGCCGTTGCGCCGAGTTTCGCGCCACGTTCCGCGCCATCCCCGCCCTCGTGGGGATGGCGCGTAATTCAAAACCCGCAGGTCAAAGCGTTTGTAGAAATAGATGGTGAAACGCGTTTTGACCAAAAGTGAAACGCGGTCCTGTCGAGATCTAAATGATCTGCATTCAAAGAATTAGCCGGCCATGACGCGACCGGTCGTTAGGGGCGTATTGCGAACTCACCGTTATGGAACCGGTAGCGCATCAGTGTGATCGCTTTCCGGCACGCTCGAGCATCGCTGCGAGGTCTGCGCGAATGGGCATCAGTTGAGTCGCTGGCACAGATGCCCGCCCGGAGTTGCCGGTTGGATACTTCGTCGCTGATGCAGGGCCTGCGGCAATGAGCCGAAGGAGTTGTCCTGTGATTTCGCTTCTGGATCGTTGGGTGATTGCCGCTGACAACATTGCGACATGTACACGGATATGAACAAGCGCCCAGGGTTGGCTCAGCACATGGGCGTCTTCGAGCAACCCCCAGCATTGATCCCAGTCTGAATGTGACCGGGCCTGGCGAGCTTCACCAAGATTTCGTTGCACTCGCTGATGCAGTTCCTTGATCGCTTGCACCTTCACTGGATCTCGCTTCATGACGCCTCTCTTTGTTTGATTTCCAGGGCCAGTACTCGCCACCGTCGTTGCCGCAATCGATAGAAGACTCTTGCGTAGGCGACGACCGCTGGCGTGAGAAGACCAGCATCGATCTCGATGCGATCGGTGTAGCGACAACGACACTCGCTGATCGGCTCCACCTCGATCTCATGATTCCAAAGGCGAACAAGACCACCGTGTTCCTGACTCCTCAGGATCTGGTCACCGTCATCGACTATTGCGATGTGAAGATGATGACGAGAGAACGGAATGACGCCGAAGAGGAACACCCAACCGACCACGGTTTCGCCCTCACGCCATTCGCCGTCACGGTTGGCGATCACGGGCATGCGAAGTAGCCCACGCGTCACGGTTCGGAATGCAGCTGGCGTCTTCACGGCGTTCCAGACCAAGTCGGCAGAGGCTTCCAGTTCTACGAAACGTTCAACGGTTGCCATGACGACATAATGTGAGGATTCCTCAAGTATTTCCACTCGCATTCAGAGGCGGCACCGAAATGACCGAATCCACCTACGCGCCAAGGAAACTTCCCCGGCAACAGCGTTCACAGCGCACCGTCGAGAGAATCCTTGACGCAGCCGCTCACATTTTCGATGAAGTCGGATACAGCGAAACCTCGACGAGCGACATCGCGAGCGAGGCCGGCGTTTCGATCGGTTCCCTGTATCAGTACTTCCCCAATAAGGATTCGATGCTGCTGGCGCTCACACAGACACACATCGAATCCACCACAATCAAACTTTCACAAATGATCTCTGGGTTCGATCCCAACGCCGATCTGGCCGACGTACTCCGATCTCTCATCAACTTCCTGGTCGAACAACATGAACTCGACCGACTTCACCTCTTGATCGCACACACTGCGCCACGGACCCACGAAATCGGCGCCGCACTTGATCAAGCGAAGTCCCACCTCGTTCAACTCGCCGCCAGCTATTTGAAGCCCACAAACACAGAGACCACCAACTCACTGCTCACCGCTCGGATGCTGGTAGCCACGATCGATGCGGGAGTCCACGATGTGATCCTCCGGGAACCAAGAGGAAAAGCCCGCGACCGCGCGATCGACCTCACCGTCGCGACAGCAATGTCAATCGTCGCCATCAAGATCTAACTGAACTTTCGACCGCCCAATAGGCCCCGAACTACCCTCAACCCATGGCCCCGGGCCGCTACACGACAGTTTCGTGCCGCGTTCCGGTCCATCCCCGCCCTCGTAGCTCAGGGGATAGAGCATTGGTTTCCTAAACCATGTGCGGTGGTTCGAGTCCACTCGGGGGCACGATCTAATTGTCCGTTTTTAGAACGGTCGTCCCCACGGCGTGTACTTGCCCAAGTTGCCGTTCCTCACGTAGGGGGTGTTGAGCAGGTCCATCGCCGTGACGAACGCAAGGAACTGCTCCTTCGCTAGGGCTGACACTCCTCGAAGTGCCCCCGGCAGCGGAGCTTCCATCGCATTCGGCAAATACTTGGTCATCAATTGCTGAGCGAGAACCTTTGCCATTGGATCGTCGGGGGTGTTGTCGAGTTCAAGTCGGCCTCGCTCTGTGGAGTAGTCGTAGTACTCGAGTTCGATCGAATTCGGATCGATTGTGGACGTTCCCCGATGCCAATTCGAATAGAGCCCAAGTTTGGCAGTAGCGGTACGTAGACCCAAGATGTATCGGGGCGAGTGATTGAAGTTGAACTCAATCGGCACTACTTCGTCCGTCGCCATCACAAGTGCGTGGCGTCCCCTCTGACGACTCGATCGCAGCACCTTGGTCAGATCAAGACGCTCCGAATAAATGTCAGCGAGATCACCGGTCTTCCACCGGTCACCGCCAGTAGCCAGGGAGGCAAACATCGGAAGCAAATCAACACTTGAGGTGAGTTGGCGACGCTCGACATCGATATCGCCCGTGTAACGACCTGAAAGATCGGCAACGATCAGTGGGACATTAAATGCTTCTTCGTAGACCGTGCCGGCTTTGTTCGCCGGGAAACCGTGGGCTCCAGAAAAGTCACCATGATCAGAGGTGAACACCACGACCGTGTTCGCAGCGACATCGGGCGGAAGCGCTCCAACTACGGTACCGATGTGCTCATCGACCATGTTCATCACTTGGGTGTAGCTGTCCATGCCGCGCTCCCAATAGGAATAGGGAGCGGTGCCGATCATTAACCCCGAGTTGTCGATTGGATACGGCTGCAACGAGTAATCGGTTGAGTTCGGATTCTCATCGATCCCACCCCACACGAGATCTGTGAATCGACGAGCGAATACCTGTGAGGACGGCTTATTCGCGGTGAGCGTTTCGAGCGACTCCCAGTTGGGCGGCAGCGTCGGGAACCCAAGGCGAGGCGGGTTCGCTTCTTCGGGAACTGCCGGACTGAAATCAGCAACGGGTTTGAGCCCCTTTGCTGCATAAAGGCTATTGAATCGATCCCATTCGATTCCGCCCCAGAAGTATTCGCGGTCATGGGCGTTGACGAGTCCGACAGTGAGGCAGAACGGCCCTTGATCGGCGCGACGTTTTGACAACCAATCAGCTGCTACTTCAGCGATCTGTCCGTCGTAGCGATACCCGTCGCCATTCACGCCGACGATGTCGGGCTGCGTGAGCCCTTCAAACCCATACTCCTGCAGATAGTTGGGAATCGGATCGCCACTGGGCAGATTTGAATCCGACAAGTGCCACTTGCCGACATAAGGCGTTTCATAGCCTGCCTCGCGCAGGATCTTTCCGTAGGTCGGGAACTCGCGCTTAAGCGAAGGTGCCGGAGGTCCAAGCCCACCGGAACCTTTACGCGTCTGCAGCATCCACGTTTGATGCGGATACAAGCCCGTCACAATCGCAGCGCGACCAGGGCTACACGCCACTCCGGCGGAGTAGTGGTGGCGGAACTTCACGCCGTGCTTCCATAATTCGTACACATTCGGCATATGTGCCGCCAGAAAGTCACCCGCTGTGTTGATGCCGGCAGGGAACACACTCGGGAATCGCGTCTCGTCGACGATGATGAACAAGATGTTGGGCTGCCGCTCAGCCGATTGAGAACTTGTACTTGATGCCGCTGCCGGCCCTACGGCGTCAAAGAGACGCAACCCAGCGAGCGATCCAGCCGCAACGGCCGCAGTGCCCTTCAGGACAGATCGACGACTAAAGGTGTTCGACATGAAGGCCCTTTCGGCGGCTAACGATTGCCGCCCTATTGCGACAAGTACTAGTTCGGCCTGCAGCATCAGTCAACGACCTAACGAAGGTTCTACCCATCATGATCAACTGCGATACGTTCGGGACCGCAGAAAGTTGCATCTGCAATCAACATGAGAAACCTGAGACCCGATGAGCACACTCGATGAAGTCGGTTCTCATGACAACTGGCGCTGTTGGTTATGCGATGAACCCGTTGATCCCGAAATGTCGGTGAACGATTCACGTGGTCCCAGCATCGATTCGATGACCACAAAGTCGAAAGGCAAGAACAAGAGCTCAACCGACGTGTTCGGCGCAGAACGCCTTGCCCATCGTGACTGCAACACTAAAAAAGGCGCGGTCGCTCCCGTTGTGGAGTGGCCCGATCATCTCTTCGTTGTCGACCCAGCACCCATCATCGGAAGTGTCGAACGTCTCGCTCGCAAAGGTGGCCGCGAGATCGTCTGCCGGTGCCCATCCCAAGAAGACGCAACCGACGCCGCCGACTGGCTGATCGATCGCCTCTCACGGCTAACGCCCGATCTCTCGTTCAGTACACATATCGATTCTGGCGGCGGTCAATTCTTGCTCGTTCTCAATTCCTGATTTCACCATCAAACTGTTGCCAGTTCTGGCGAAGATGACCAGCACCTATTCAGGTTCGCTCTGCGGCCAGTTTTGCCGTTTCCCAATCGCCGATCATGGTTCCGAACGTCATTGGGTTGTAGATGTCTTCTTGGTATGAAAACTGATTGTCCCCCGCGTACTTCACAAGACTGAAGTTGTAAGCGCGGTGAACTGATCCATCTCCAGGGTCAGCCATAACTGACCATGCCTGGAAGACAACCCAACCGCGTTCATCGTCAACGATGTGCCACTCAATAGGAAAGTCTGCGATGCAATTGCCCGGATACTCCTTCACCATTGAACGGGTATAGAACGCCTGGACTTCCTCTCGGCCGTTCATCTCGCCGATCAGATGCTCTTTATAAAAACAGTCCTCGGTGAAATGTTGAGCAAAGGCAGACCAGTCTCCCGTTCGTGCCCCATCATCGGCGGCCGCTACGTACGACGAAAATGCTGCTTCGATTTCTTCTCTACTCCAGATACCCATGACATCTCCTTTTACGTAAGTACTACTCAAGTCGTTGAAAATTCTGACCAGTCGATAGCTTCGCTGCGTCGTTTGTAGTCATCCATCGAAAATGGCCATTGGGTAACAACACGCCCATTTGGCGCCCGGTAGTACCCATTGCAATCGGCGTTCCACACATCAATCCCATCAATCGCCTCTTGCACGCCGACGTTGTAGGACTCCATCACCTCGGGTTTCACTTCAAGGGTTTGAATGCCTTCGGCGCCCATGCGACGAAGCAACTGAAGCACGTGTTCGGTCTGATACTCCAGCATCCGGATAATCGAGCCGTTGTTCATGTTGGGGCCGTAAAGCATGAAGAAGTTTGGAAACCCAACCGTGGTGACACCGAGATACGCCTGCGCTCCTTCTGACCATGCATCCGCAATCGACACGCCATCACGACCCGTGATGTCAACGGTCGCAGCAAACTTCGTTGCGGCAAACCCCGTTGCCATAACGATCAGATCAACTTCTCGCTCGACGCCATCGTCAGTAACGACAGCGTTGTTTGTGATCCGAGCGATTGGCTCAGTCACCAGTTCCAGGTTCGGCTCGTTAAAGGCCTTGAAGTAGTCGTTCGAAAGTAACGGCCGCTTGCAACCAAATGGATGATCCGGTGTGAGTTTGGCCCTCACCTCTGGATCATTCACCACACTTAGTGCTGCGAGTCCATACTTCTCGCTCAGTTCAAGAAGGTCTTTCAGTGCAAAAGTCATCCCGCGATTCATCCGGCCTTCAATGTCACTGCGCATTTCGAGCAATGGCGTCGGATCTTTACGGAATGCTTCGAGTTCGGCCTCGGTGTAGGGGGTGTCCTCCTTGGGAAGGATCCAATTCGGAGTTCGTTGGAAGAGGTGGACCTGACTGGCCGTCTTACGAATCTCAGGGACAAACTGAACAGCACTCGCCGCACTTCCGATAACGGCAATGCGCTCGCCGCCAAAATCATGCGACCAATCCCAACGCGCCGAATGAAACATTGCACCTTCGAACGAATCGATTCCTTCGATCTCGGGCCACACCGGGTGCGTCAACATTCCAACGGCGCTTACGAGAATCTCCGCTTGAAACCCTGCACCCGATTCGGTTGTGACTGTCCAGACTGACGACGCCTCATCCCAAGATGCCGATTTCACACGATCGTTGAACCGACAATGCGGTGTCACCCCGTACTTGTCAGCAACGTCACGCATGTAGGCGAGGATCTCGGGCTGGCGGCCATAAGGCTTTGTCCAGTCCGGCTTGAACTCAAAGGTGAACGAATACATCGCCGACTGCACATCGCATTCGCAACCCGGATAGCGATTGAGGTTCCACGTCCCGCCGACATCGTCGCTGGCCTCGAGAATGACGAACTCGTCGAAACTTTCTTCGAGCAGACGTTTGCCCATCACGATTCCGCCCGGGCCCGCCCCGATGATTACAACTCGCATTGGCTGACTACCCCCGTGTCATTGCCTCTGGTTTCAGCCTACGTCGGGTGACAATTGCGTGTAGGAAGAGAGCATGAAGCGTTCAGCACGCGCCATGGTGCAAACAGGTCCTGGAGTTCTTGAACTACAGGAGTTCGCCATTCCCGATGCGAATGACGACGGCGCAATCTTGCGAGTCGAGGCATGCGGAATCTGCGGCACCGATCTTGAGACCTATCGAGGATCGATCCCGCTTCGCTACCCGGTCATCCCAGGCCATGAAGCCGTCGGCATCATCGAGACTATTGGCGCTTCTGCATCGCAAGCGTGGGGTGTGGTCGCAGGAGACCGCGTGATTGTTCCTGCAGAATTGGCCTGCGGACAATGTGCTTCTTGCCAGGACGGCAACAATTGCCTAGCTTCCCCCGGCACGCACGGATTCCTTCCCACCACGATCGAGCCATCGCTCTGGGGCGGGTTTAGTGACTACATGTATCTGTCGCCACAGTCGCGCCCAATCAAAATCGCTTCCACAATCGATGCATCGATCGCAGCACTGTTCAATCCTCTCGGCGCCGGATTCGCCTGGGCTGTCGACGCGCCCAACTTGCAGCCGGGGCAATCAATCGCCATTTTTGGTCCCGGCCAACGAGGACTCGCCAGTGTCATCGCGGCAAAATCGATTGGCGCATCTCAGATTTTTGTCACTGGTTTCGGTGCACGCGACCGCCACAAACTCGAACTTGCGGAATCATTCGGTGCTGATCTCGCCATCAACACTGAATCCGACAGCGCTGTCGATGCGGTTCTTTCTGCAACAGATGGCAAGGGCGTCGATGTTGTTGTCGACACAACCCCTCATGCCCTGCAACCCATCCACGACGCGCTCCGAATCGTTCGCCCCGGTGGAACGATCGTTCTCGCAGGCATGAAAGGCAGCGCAGTCAATGGATTCCCGACCGATGAAATCGCAATGCGTCGGCTCACCATCAAAGGTGTTCGCGCCGTTGACGCGGCCAACTTCAAACGAGCGGTCGCGCTGATCGAAACCTCACCCGACCTTGTCGCGCAACTCCATACGCATAATTTCTCGCTTGAAGACGCTGCGAAAGCGATCGAACTGCTAGCGAATGGCGATGGCATCGCCATCACTCTTCGCACCTGACCCCGCGCTGCACAAGTTCATGCGGGCTCGCGACATCGCCGGAAAACGACTGAGGGCGGCCGCCGGTTTCCCGACGACCGCCCTCAGTTTCGTTACGACGGCGCTAGCCGCCTCAAATCAGCTTGCTGCTGCAATGCGGTTGGCATCGAGCTTGGCCCGATCGACAACCGGTCCCGTGATCTTCACGAGGTACTTCGGGTCACAGGCCTGAGTGCCGATGGTGGTCGGCAGAACCTGCTCGTACTTGGTTCCCGTAAGTTTGAGAACCATCATGCACTCACCAGGAATGTTTGTACCTGGGTTGGTCGGTGACTGAAGTCCACCTGATGTGTAATTGACCACCTTTTTGAGGTTGGTGAGAACACAGTCGGACGTGAGTGTTGACCCACATGACTGCGCACCCTGCGCCCAAAGAAGGAACGCTGCAGTGGCCTGAGCGCCGAGAAGGCTGGTAGATCCACCATTGGCCTTGATGATCTCGAGGTACTTCGCAACTGCCGGAATCTTGTCGGCTTGTTCAAACGGGTAATAAGCCATCATCACGTAGACATTGTCGCCGTTACCTGCGGTGTTCCACTTGGCAAACGGGGTGTCGTAGAAGTTGGCTTCGTTGACCCAAATCGGGTTGTACCCGATGGACTTGGCTGCATCGAGAATGTTCTCGAAGTTCGGAGCCGGTGAACCTGAGAAGTAGACCGCTTCGGCGCCACAATCCTTCAGACGCTGAACAAACGGTGTCCAGTTTGATTCGCCGCCGATGTTGTACACCTGCGAGCAATCAAGGTAGGTCCAGCCTGCTGTCTTAGATGCAGCAACCCACTTGTCAGTTGAATCAACTGTCGCGGCGTAGTTGGCGTACATCGTCGAAGCCTTCTTCACTGCGGCCGGGAACTTATCGGCCAGAAGAAACGCGCTGCCTGCATCTTTGTAATCAGCTGGGTTCGGGGTGGGCTGCACCATAAGTGGAGCGTTCGCGAACTGTGGTGACACGGTGTAGGTCGGAACAGCAGCGAGCTTGCATCCTTGACGGATGGTCTCCTGTGCTGAGTCGAGTGACCAGCCTTCGCCAACAAGCATGAACACCTTCGAGCATGCTTCGGTCATGACATTGGCCACGTTCATGATGGCGGCGTCGCCGTAGTTACCTACGACCTGACGACCGTTGATGCCACCCTGATCGTTACACCACTTGATCATGGCCTTAATAGCGTCAGACATTTCCTTGTTGAGGCCAGGAGCTGCTGCGTAACCCGCATCGTCTCCGTAACCAATCGTGATGGAAGTGTCGGTCACACCCTGGGCGGTTGCGCCCTTGGCATCGCCCTTGCCACATGGCGAAGCCATGGTGCCGAAATCGGTTGCTGAGGCAACCTTGGTTGTTGCGGTCCCACCCGAGGAATCGGATCGACTACCGCCGCACGCAACGGCAAACACACTAAGAACT
>Ga0209296_1000792_pt1 | contig 26640 bp, 21 predicted proteins | sample S_130206_EF_Meta_FD_187319 | JGI IMG/M metagenome (GOLD analysis project Ga0209296, IMG submission 187319) | Freshwater microbial communities from Lake Simoncouche, Canada to study carbon cycling - S_130206_EF_MetaG (SPAdes) (version 2) | ecosystem: Environmental > Aquatic > Freshwater > Lake ...
AGCCCATGTTTTCTATTTCGGTAGCAAGGTCACGAACTTCAGTCCATGGGCGTTCACTGTTAGGCCAGATTGAAAACTTCATTGATAGTTATTGAATCAGGATGGGCCGCTGAACATACCGCGGTATGTCTCTGGCTTTCCAGGAGATTCTTCACCCTCGTAGCGGTTGATCTCTGAACGAGCAACAACGCTCCAGTGCACTTCGTCTGGACCATCGGCCAAACGCAATGTGCGCTGGCTTGCGTACATACGTGATAACGGAGACCATTGCGATACACCAGTTGCGCCGTGCATCTGAATTGCTTCGTCGATGATGGCGCACACGCGAATGGGCACCATTGCCTTGATAGCGCTTACCCAAATACGGGCTTCAGCGTTACCCATTGTGTCCATTGCCTTTGCAGCGCGAAGAACCATGAGACGGCACGCTTCAATTTCGATACGTGCCTTTGCAATCACTTCTGGGTTCTTACCCAAACGAACAATTGGCTTTCCGAAAGCTTCACGGGTAAGTCCACGACGAATCATGAGCTCAAGCGCGCGCTCAGCTGCACCGATTGAACGCATGCAGTGGTGAATACGTCCAGGTCCGAGACGAACTTGTGAAATTTCGAATCCCTTACCTTCGCCCTGCAAAATGTTTTCTTTTGGCACGCGCACGCTGTTGAAACGAATGTGCATGTGACCGTGAGGAGCATCGTCTTCGCCGAACACTTCCATTGGTCCGACAATTTCAACACCAGGTGTGTCTCTCGGAACAAGAATTTGCGAATGCTTGCGGCTTGGAGGGCCATCAGGGCTAGTGAGCAACATCACAATAAAAATCTTGCAACGTGGGTCGCCTGCGCCTGATGCGTAGTACTTGTCGCCAGTGATAACCCACTCATCTCCGTCAAGTTCTGCACGGCACTGAAGGTTCTTTGCATCTGATGATGCAACATCTGGCTCGGTCATCACATAGGCAGAACGAATCTCGCCATTAAGAAGTGGCTTCAACCACTTCTCTTTCTGCGCAGGGGTTCCGACGCGCTCGAGAACTTCCATGTTGCCGGTGTCAGGTGCTGAACAGTTCAGGCACTCTGACGCAAGTGGGCTCTTACCCAGTTCAACAGCGATGTATGCGTAGTCGAGGTTTGAAAGGCCTTCTCCTGTTTCAGCGTTTGGCAAGAAGAAGTTCCACAGGCCCTGTGCCTTAGCTTTTGACTTGACGCCTTCGAGCAGTTCAAGTTGACCTGGCACGTACTGCCAACGATCTTCCCTGTTTTCGCCGAGGGCATAAAACTTTGCGGCCATCGGCTCGACTTCTTCTGCAATGAACTTCTTCACGGCATTGAACAAAGGCAAAGCCTTTGCAGACATCGCAAAGTTCAATTCCGAGTCGGTCTCGTTTCCTGTGTGCATTCCTGGCTTCGGCATGATGTCCTCCTACATAGGCCCCCAGTGCTGGGGGTATGGAATGACCTTAGTTCGCAAGGGGCTAAATCTCCTGAGGCGGAGCCCTTTAGGTAGGTATCCCTCATTAATAAGGTGGCGCCGTTGCCCACTATTGTTCTTAGGCACCTTCAGAAGGGTCCCCATGACAAACACCGAGCAACCGAAACCAGCCTCAGTCCACACCAAGGCTAAGAACTCCACCGTTACCCCGCCTTCAGATGCCGGTGACTTCGAGCGCGCCAAGCGCGGCTTCATTGCATCCCTACCGACTGGCCGCATTACCGATGCCGCCGGGCGCATGGTGGCCGATGTAAATAGGTACGACTTCATCCGCGCTGGTGGCCCTGCCCCCGAAACCGTGAACCCCAGCTTGTGGCGTCACGCCCAACTCAATGCGCATCACGGTCTTTTTGAAGTCGCCGATGGCGTGTGGCAAGTGCGTGGTTATGACATTTCGAACATCACCTTTATAAAGGGAACAGAAGGCTGGGTCGTTATCGACCCATTGACGACCGAAGCAACCGCACGCGCCAGTTATGAACTGATCACCGCGCAACTCGGCCACCGCCCAGTCACTGCCGTTATCTACACTCATTCACACGCAGACCATTTCGGTGGTGTTCTTGGAGTAACAACTCAAGCCGAAGTTGATGCAGGAAAATGTCGCGTCATTGCACCTGTTGGTTTCTTGCATGAAACAGTCGGCGAAAATGTCATCGCTGGTCCTGCAATGGGACGACGCGCAACATACCAATTTGGTCCACTGCTACCAGCCGGCCCAACAGGTCATGTTGACTGCGGACTTGGTAACTCAGTTCCGCTTGGGCCTCCGGGATTAATTGCTCCAACTGAAGACATCACGGTTACCGGTGAGGAACTACTCGTTGATGGTGTTCGTGTGATCTTCCAATTGACTCCGGAAACTGAAGCACCTGCAGAGATGAACTTTTTCTTTCCTGATCACGGCTGGTTGTGCATGGCAGAAAACTGCTCACACACAATGCACAACTTGGTGCCAATTCGCGGCGCGCTTGTTCGTAACTCATTGAAGTGGTCAAAGTACATCGATGAGTCAATTGAATTATTCGCTGCCGATACAAAAATTCTCTTCACCTCTCACAACTGGCCACGTTGGGGAAATGAAGATCTTCATCAATTCCTCATTCAGCAACGCGACTTGTATAAGTGGATTCATGACCAAACAATGCGCTTAGCCAACCAAGGGTTCACGCCATTAGAAATTGCAGCAACACTTGAATTGCCAGATGAATTCAAAGCAAATGACCACACCAGCGGTTATTACGGAGACTTAGTGCACAACTCAAAGGCTGTGTACCAGCGCTATCTCAGTTGGTATGACGGAAACCCATCGAACCTCAACAAATTGCCACCCACCGAAGTAGGTAAACGATATGTAGACCTTGCTGGCGGTGCCGATGCATTGGTTGCTAAAGCTCAGAAGGCATTCAATGACGGCGATTACCGTTGGGTGACAGAGCTGCTAAATCATTTGATCTTCGCGGACCCAACCAATACAACTGCACGTAACTTGCAAGCAGACGCTCTTGAACAACTTGGGTACCAAGCTGGGTCTTCTACGTTCCGCAATGCGTATCTGATGGGTGCACAAGAGCTTCGACAAGGACCACCAAAGCCAACGCCCATGCCAGTTCGCAATAAGGGCTTGTTGCTTGCGATGACAATTGAACAACTCTTTGACTCGCTTTCAGTGCGCATGAAGTCCGAAGAGTTGGGTGGTGTTTCCCTCTGCGTGAACTGGCACTTCACTGATATTGACGAGAAGTGGATTCTTGGCATTTCAAACCGCACGTTGTACGCAACGCCTGGTCGTCATGAACAATCTGCTGCTGCAACAATCACGTTGACCCGTCTCACCATGCTCGATGTGGTCACGCAGGCAACAACATTCGTAGACCAAATCACTGCAGGCACAATCTCAATTGACGGCGATGCATCAGCACTGTTAGAGATTTTCGGCAAGCTCGACAACATCACTACAGGATTTGCAATCGTCGAACCATAATCATTCCGGGGGGAACATGACAACAGAGCTATGGCAACTAGAAGCAACCGAAACTGCTCGTCTTGTTCGTGAACGAACTGTTAGTGCTGTAGAAGTCACTGAAGCCCATATCGCGCGTATTGACGCAGTAAACGGAAAACTCAATGCAATCGTGGTGCGCACTGACGAACATGCTCGTGCACAAGCAGCTCTAATTGACAATGGTTCAGCAACTGGTCCGCTTGCTGGTGTTGCAATGACAACAAAAATCAATACAGACCATGTGCCGTATGTAATGGACAACGGCATAGCAATGTTGAAGGACAACAAGTCTTCAATGACGCACAAAAGCATTGAAGGATTACTTTCTGATGGTGCAGTCATGTTGGGACGTACCAACTCCCCTTCGTTTGCACTGCGGGCACACACCGGAAATGATTTACACGGCGAAACTCACAATCCATACGGAATACATTTGACACCGGGTGGATCAAGCGGTGGTGCTGGTTCAGCAGTTGCGTCGGGAATGTGCGCAATCGCTCAGGGAAATGATGTTGCAGGTTCTGTTCGTTGGCCAGCATTTTGCAATGGCATCATCGGATTACGTCCAACAATGGGCCGCATGCCAACAGGCGGCACAAATCCAAACCCGCGTGGATTATCCGCAATGATGATGTCAACGCAAGGTCCACTTGCTCGCACAATGACAGATCTACGTCTCACATATTCAGCAATGCAATTCCCGAACTGGAATGATCCATTCTGGGTCCCAATGCAGAACGACTTCCCTGCTCCGAAGTCTCCAATACGAGTTGCGCTAATTACTGAAGATGGCCACCCAATGGATGACGCAACAAAGACAACGGTGCGGACTGCTGGACGCCTTCTTGAAGATGCCGGTTATGAAGTGGAAGAAATTTCTCCACCGATGCTCGAAACACTCTTCTCAATGTGGCTTCGCTTAGGAGCTATGGACATCATGCTGGGTCTCGTGCCTACTTTGCCGGGCATTAACGATTCAGGGTTAACAAAGGCGATTGAAGGAATGCTGCCAATGCTTCCCGAGCCAACACCACAAGTGTTGATGAAAGCACTGGCCGATAGAGACATGATGTTTCGGGCATGGAATCAATTTTTTGAAACCTACCCATTAATTGTGATGCCAGTTCTGACAAAACCATTCATGAGAATGAACGAAGACATTGAAGGTTCCGAAATAATGGCGCCACTGTGGGACCACCTCCGGTACACAGTCAATTTGGCTTCTCTCGCAATTCCGTCACTCGCCTTTCCTATTGGGAATCACGATGGGGCGCCACAGGGCGTTCAAATCGTGTCTCACTCGTGGCGCGAAGACTTGCTCCTTAACGCTGGTGATGCTTTGGAACTGCGACTTGGCAAGGTCCACGTCGTCGATCCTGTCTGGTAATCAGACATATCCACCACCAGGCCCTGCCAATTGGTTAAAACATGGGTGGGCGGAGACTCACCTTTCTAGGGGGCTCCTTATGAAACATTCACGCATTATGGGTGCCGAAGCTTTCGGTACCTTTCTTCTCATGATGGGCGGACCTGGTACCGCCATTCTTGTTCCAGCATTCGACGGCAAAGTTCTGATGGTGTCTTTGGCATTCGGACTTTCGTTGTTAGTCGCTGCCTATTCAATTGGCCCTGTGTCGGGCTGCCATATCAACCCCGCCGTCACCATCGGTCTTGCAATCAGCAAAAAGATCGATAAAGCACTTATTCCGTATTACATCGTTAGTCAATTGATTGGCGCCGCACTAGGTGGTGCAGCAATTCTTGGAATTGCAAACGGAATAAAAACAGGATTCTCCGTGTCAACTGCCAACTTTGCCGTCAACGGATACGACGCGTTGTCACCAAACGGCTACAACTACATGTCAATGATGCTGGTAGAAATTATTCTCACTGCAGTTCTTGTCTATGTTGTATTGGCCACAACGAGTCCAAAGTTTTCTCAAGGCTTTGGCGGGCTCACGGCCGGTATGACGCTTGCTTTGATTCACATGATCAGCATTCCTATTGACAACACGTCAGTCAACCCAGCGCGGTCATTTGGAGTTGCGATTTTCGCTGGCGGCGATGCACTGAACCAGTTGTGGGCGTTCTTCGTGTTCCCCATCATGGGCGCCGTTATTGGCTCAATTCTCTATAAGGCCATTAACGAATAAACCGTGTTCCTTGTGGCATAACAATGTGGGCGTACAAGCGCCTACTGTTATGCCATGACATCGATTCTCGACATCCCTCGCGTCAATACCCCTACTGGTGGCTGGCACGGCGACATGCCAGGCCCGTTCTTGACTGCAGCATCAGAACCACTGATAGCCGGAGCCCCAGACCTTCGCGGCACATGGCGCGCACTAGAAGTCACCATCAACGGTGAACCTGCACCAGAGAACTTGCCTATGTGGAAACACATTGAACGCATTGAACAAGCAGGCGATCGCGTCATTGTCACAGCTGGTCATGTCATCCACGACTTTGCCCACGTTGATGGCACTTTCGAAAACGGCTGTCACGACGTTCTGGAGATGGATCTGAAAACTCCAATGGTTGTGGCCGCAAGTTATGAAGACGGCGTTTTAGTGCTTCGCCCACAAGGAATGCCCGGCATTGAGGTCAAGCGCTGGCGTGAAGGCGAATACCTCATGTGGGAATACCACGGCGCTTTCTCAATGAAGCTGGAGCGCATAATCTAAAGACCTCACCGAAATGAGGTCGCCATATGGCGCATCGCGTCACTGCACCAGCTATGCAACGAGCACGTCGCTTGCTCGACCAACGCATCACACCATTCATAACGAGTGGGGCAATCGACTTCACCGTTACGGCTACTGAAGAGTGGTTCGAATCCCCCGGGTATGACGCGGCAGTTGCATCACCAGTCACACCATTTTCCATTGGTACGAAATGGGGCCAGGCATGGCACACACGTTGGTTTCATCTCACTGCAGTTGTTCCACAACATTTGGCGAATATGAATATTGCCGCTTATGTAGATATTGGTTTCAACGGACGTGGCGACGGTTTTCAAACTGAAGCTCTCGCGTACATGAACGGACAGATTGTTCATGCAATTCAGCCAGACCGTCGACTCGTTCATCTCGGCACGCACGATGCTGGAACAGAAATTGATATCTGGGTTGAAGCCGCAGCAACACCAATCATCGCCGGCCACGAATACGGCTATGGCCCCACATCTTTTGGTGACCCCGCAACCGCGCCAACACATTCGGTGTACACATTGCGTGCGACACAACTAGTCGCATATAACTCTGCAATCAATGATTTGGCAGTTGCTCTGCACACAGTGATTGACCTCACGATTGATCTGCCCGATAACGCCCCACAGCGAGCTCGCGCCTTTGCAGCGCTCGAACACTGCGACCTTGCGCTTGATGTAAACGATGTGGCAGGCACTGCTGAAATCGCGCGTCGCACACTTGATGCAGTGTTGGGGGTTGGCAACGGGCCATCAGCACACATGATTACTGCGACAGGTCATGCTCATCTTGATACGGCATGGTTGTGGCCTATTCGTGAAACTCGTCGTAAGGCTGTTCGCACATTTGCTAATGCTGTTGACTTATTAACCAAAAACCCAGACGCCGTGTATTGCCATAGCCAAGCACAGCATTACGCATGGGTGGCAGAAGATGCGCCAGAAATCTTTGCTCGCGTAACGGAACTTGTGAAAGAGGGCCGATGGGAAGTCATTGGCGGTATGTGGGTGGAGACTGATCTCAACTTGCCATCAGGTGAGAGTTTGCTTCGCCAACTTGCACAAGGCCAACGTGCATTCCGCGAATGGTTTGGCGTCACCTGCACTGGCGCATTCTTGCCAGATGACTTCGGATACCCAGGCTCACTGCCCCAAATTGTTTCGCACGGCGAATGCAATTGGTTCTTTACCCAAAAACTCAGTTGGAATGAAACAAACAAGTTTCCGCACAACACTTTCTGGTGGGAAGGGATCGACGGCACACAAGTATTCACACACTTCAGCCCAGTCGATACCTACAACGCAATCATGACTCCTTCACAATTGCGTTTTGCTGAACGTAATTACAAAGATCATGCCGGCTCTTCTCATTCACTAGTTCTTTATGGCCACGGTGATGGCGGTGGCGGACCGACACAGACGATGATCGACCGTGGTCGCTTGGCTTCTGATCTCGAGAGTGTTCCCCGTGTTTCATTTGGCACAGTTGCCGGCTTCTTTGAGAAGTCACAGAAGGAATACGGCGCTTCTGCTCCTCGCTGGGTCGGTGAAATGTATTTCGAAAAACACCGCGGCACCTATTCAACTCAAGTAGGCACCAAACAGGGAAACCGTTCAAGCGAACGCCTACTTCATGAACTTGAATTGTGGTCAGCACTCGCTCGCGTTCGTCCCCCTGCTCTTGACGAACTATGGCAACACGTTCTGACACAGCAGTTCCACGACATTATTCCTGGTTCATCCATTGCATGGGTACACGATGATGCTGAAGCAATTCATGCTGAAGTCGCTTCAAACATCGAGGCATTGCTAGTACGGGTCATCCCTGTCGCTAGTGGAGACACTCATATCCTGAATCCGGCACCAGTGGCGCTTCGTGCAGTTGTTGATATTGACGCCACACCAATGTGGGCTGAAGCAGAATCGTTCGGGGCAGCGCTGCCTACAGCAACTCTTCCTGCGGATGTAGCGCCAGTCTCGGTTTCAACGGATGATGATTCACTCACAGTGTCAAATGGAATTATCACGGTGACGTTTAGTGCAGACGGAACAATCACGAGCTTCTCAAATGGCCGCCGAAATCTGATTCCTGATACAGCACGCGCCATGTTCGTCATGCGGCAAGATACGCCGGCTGAGTACGACGCATGGGATATCGACGCGACCGACGCCAATGCACCTTCGACTCCGCTGCTTGCTACAGCACCACCCGTCATTGTGGAATCAACCCCCCTGCGCACCACTATTGAATGCGGCTTCGCAACTGATGCATCACGTTTCACTATTCGGTTTGCCCTGCGTGCCGGAGAATCGCAACTTGATGTTTCAGTTGATGCAGATTGGCACGAACAAGAACGGCGCTTGCAGTGGGTTCTCCCCACAGACCTACGCGCACTTCACGCGGTGTGTGGAACTCAATTCGGACATGTCACTCGCGCACGCCATGCAAATACCAGTTGGGATGTGGCGCGATTTGAAGTATGTGCTCATCGCTACGTGGCAGTGAGTGAACCATCATTTGGAGCAGCGATTCTTGCTGATGGTCCCCGTGGCTATGACATTCGTGGCGATGAACTGCAACTCACAGTATTGCGGTCTCCGAAATTCCCTGATCCTGAAGCGGATCTTGGGCATCAGCATTTGCAATGGTCAGTTTCTCTATTGAATGGTGACCCCATTGCGAACGGAATCGAGAACGTCGCAGCACTGATGGCTCACCCAGTTCGCATTCTTGATGGCGTGCCTCGTGTCCCTGCTGCAGTGATTTCACTCGACGTACCGGGTGCGCTGATTAGTGCCGTGAAACCAGCTGATGATGGAAGTGATGACATCATTGTGCGCCTGTGGGAAACACGTGGTGGTCGTACAAATGGAGATCTGACTATTGATGGGATGACAGCCGCTCAGACTTGTAACGCATTAGAAGATTCAGGCACGCCTCTCCAGGTTTCCGCAAATGGCACACTTGCAATTGAATTGCAACCGTTTGAAATTATGACCCTGCGCATTACGCAGGACTAGTTACGCAATAGCGCTAAACATCGCCAACAGTGGAATCGCTGCACGCATATCACCAGTTGTGCCCTGGCCCATGCGGTTCATCACGTATGCGTATGTCAACTCGGCGTCAAGGTCATTCACAACAAGTGATCCACCCCAGCCACCCCAGAAGCATGCGCGCGGGTTGGGACTCAAGGGAGTGAATTCAGAATTCAATCCGTAGCCCATTCCGAATTTCATCGGCACACCAAGAACCAAATCTTGGCCAGACATTTGTTCGGTGAACAATGCTTCCACGCCATTTGCAGACAGGAACCGTTTGCCTCCTGCTTCACCGCCGTGAGAAATAATTGACTGCACTTGTGCAACAGAGCGCGCATTGCCTTGACCATTCGCTGCTGGACTTTCACATTGACGCCATTCTGGTGTCCAAGCAATTTCAGCAGCAATCTTTGGGTTGCTGTATGTACGAACAGCAATACCATCTGGTTCTGCTGCTGGGTCGAGCAAACTAATGCCCGGAATGATGTTTGAAATACGATGGTGATGTTCTGGTGCTGTTCCAATATGGAAGTCGGCGCCTAGTGGTTCTGCAAAATTCTCGCGGAAGAAATTGCCGAGTGACTGCCCCGTCACACGCTTCACAAGTTCGCCAATTAAGTACCCCTGCGTAATTGCGTGGTATCCAGATTGTGAACCAGGCGTCCACCACGGAGCCTGAGCGCCAAGAACTGCTGCACACTTGTCATGGTTGTACAAATCATCAGATGTCATGGGCTCTGCCCAACCTGAAAGACCAGCGGTATGCGACATGAGATGACGAATCTCGATGCCTTCTTTGCCGTTTACTTTGAATTCAGGCCAGTACTTGTACACCGGATCAGTGAGTGAAATTTCACCACGGTCAGCAAGCGTTAGCAATGTAAGAAACATCATGGTCTTTGTTGTCGACCAAACATTCACAAGGGTGTCGCTCTGCCAATCAGATGTGCGTTCCATCTCGCGGTGGCCACCCCAAATATCCACAACCATCTCACCCTTGTAGATGATGGCCACAGATGCGCCAACTTCGAATCCATCATTGAAATTGCTAGCGAATGCTTCGCTTACCCCTTCAAAACCTGGCTTTACTATTCCTTGTACTGCAACCACGACTGCCCCCTTTTGTACGACCAGACACTACTGTGAAGGAAACACGCCGTAGGCAGTGAACACATGGGGGATCAAAATGGCTGACAGATTTGAAAACGGATTCGGCGGCTTGGTTGCCGTAGTCACTGGCGGCGGAACCGGCATGGGTCGTGAACTTGTTCGCCAACTCACAGCACAAGGATGCGACGTTGCAACATGCGATGTGATCGCAGAGAACTTGGCGGAGACAATCGCCATCTGTTCAGCTGATGGCAACTCCGGAAAAATTCTGAGCCACATTGCAGACGTATCTAACGAAGCTCAAGTTCTCGGATTCCGTGATGCAGTCGCAGCGTGGCGACCACATGTCAATGTGTTGTTCAACAACGCCGGTATCGGTGGCGGCGGCAGCATCGTTGAAAACACTCGCGAGCAGTGGGATAAGACATTCGGTGTGTGCTGGTTCGGTGTGTACTACAACACTCGTGCATTTATGGATTTGCTTCTTGCTGCGCCATTCGGCCACATCGTGAACACAAGTTCAGTCAATGGTTTCTGGGCATCGCTCGGACCGAATACTCCGCACAGCGCATACAGTGCTGCGAAATTCGCGGTTAAGGGTTTCACTGAAGCCCTCATTACTGATTTCCGCATGAATGCACCAACCATGCGTGCCTCAGTCGTAATGCCAGGCCATATCGGAACTGACATTGCAATTAACTCAAGCAAATTGCACGGCAATGACCCCGCCACCATGACTGCCGCTCAACTTGAGACTGCACGCGAACGCATGGCTCGCGCCGGCATGGATACTGCAGCAGTTCCAGACGCTGATCTTCGTACATTGATGTCAGCTGGGGCTGAAGCATTCCGCGATATGGCGCCAATGTCAGCAGCCGAAGCATCAGCGTTCATCTTGGCCAGTGTGCAACGTGGCGACTGGCGAATTCTTGTGGGTGATGACGCCGTCATTCTTGATGAGTTAGTGCGCGAGAATCCGAAAGATGCTTACTTGCCAGAGTTCCACGAAAAGGTGCAAGCCCGAGGAGCCCTCGGCGCTATTGCTCGCTAGATCGCTGCAAAGGCATACGCATGCAGCAATGAGCCAGAGTCGTCGACTAACGCATGTGCAACATAACGTTCGTTTGCAACGTGAAACTCGCTACCAAGACCAGTTCCTTTTGCGATGGTTCCCTCTTGATCAGCAATGTCAGCAAGAAAAGCTTCGATTGTCGCCACTTCAATGATTGATTTGTTCTCTGATTCTGTCACTGGTGAATCAAAAACAATTGAATTGACAAGTGCTTCCCAACTTGCGCGCAAATCGTCTGGGTTAGTGAACAGTTCTAATCCGGCAATTTTGTCACCGTAGGCAACGACTACCCCTGTTTGGCCCTCTGCGGGGCCTGTACCCAAAAGGTTCGAGACGAGATCAGAGAGTTCTTGATCGTTCTCGATTGAACCTGCGGCATCTAGAAACAAACTTGATTCTGAAGTCAGATGACGTGAAAAAAGCTCATCTGAGATTGCGTTCCACACTTCACCCTGGTCTGAATTTTTCGTTCCATAGTTTTCAATGTTTGATTTGACACTGCGCCCCTTGGACATACGCATGCTGCGAGAAGCCATGCGCTTGGAATCGCGAAAAGTGGATCCTCCGCTCCAACGTCCAGCTTCCACGCAGGACACAGGAATAATGATGGTTGCTCCGGCCGGTACCAAAATAGACACATTGACAGTGCGTGTTTGACGTCCGCCCTCAAGGACTCGTCCAGCTGGAATCAGCAAGTCGGTTGATCCTGGATTATGCACTTGCAGTTCGGGAACTGATGCACCCGTGTCAAGTTCTGACACTTGCAGAGAATCATCTGCTAACGCTGCGCCATTTGGACGCTTACCTCCGTATACGAGCGGAAATATTGAAATCCCATTTCGGTGAATGGGTTGGCCTACTGAGGCCTCTTTTACTAGTTTTATTGACATTTTTTCTCCTTGTTGTCCGGACCCGGGTTAGGTCCACAAAGAGCAATGTAGGGAGAGGGTGTGCCAAGATAAGGTACTTATGACCTATATCCATATTCCATAAGGGTTTAGTAGGACATATTCAGTAGTTGCCTTAAACGTTGCATCACGTTGACCGTCCGTTTACCTTGTCGTCACCTTCGCAGGCGAGTATTTATGTGTGAACAGCAAGTCCCTCATCACTCGGTTTCTTCAAACTATTGGCGCATACAGTTGTGCAGTGTTTTTGGGTGCCTACCTCTCCTCGGCTTATTCACACATCGCCGCTAAGACTGTCTTTATTGCCATTCCGGTACTCACTCTTACAGTGGCCAGAATTCGTACTCGCTCAAGCCACCAAGTGCTTCAATTTGAAACAGCAACACGCATCGAGGCTGAACCCATGAATGCAGCGGATCGCATCGAGACGTTTTCTCCCCATTTCGACTTGGTCAGCCAAGCCTCCTGATTTCCCCCCGGCCATCTCCGTCTAATGTGTGGAGATGGCAAAGAACATCACACTCGGATACGGCAGCGGATACTGGGGCAGCGGACCACCAGCAAACGCACTAGAAGCAATCCAGGAAGCAGACCGTCTCGGGTTTGACAGTGTGTGGACTGCAGAGGCCTACGGCAGTGACGCACTGACTCCCCTTGCATGGTGGGGATCACAAACAAAAAACATTCGCTTAGGAACTTCCATTATGCAAATGGGTGCACGCACCCCGGCCGCAACTGCAATGGCCGCCATGACCATGGATCACCTCAGCGGCGGTCGCTTCATATTGGGTCTTGGCGCATCAGGACCACAAGTTGTTGAGGGCTGGTACGGCCAACCGTATGAAAAGCCACTTGCTCGCACACGTGAATACGTTGACATCATTCGCAGCATTGTTCGCCGAGATAAGCCAGTGAACTACCACGGCAAGTTTTACAACATGCCAATTGAAGGCGGAACTGGCCTTGGTAAACCACTGAAGAGCACTGTGCATCCGTTCCGCACCGACATACCAATTTTCCTCGGAGCTGAAGGGCCAAAGAACGTTGCGTTGTCAGCAGAAATTTGTGACGGTTGGTTGCCGTTGTTCTTCTCTCCGAAAGAAGACGCCTACTACCGTCAATGCCTCAACGAGGGGTTCGCAAAAAGCGGTGAAGTAAACAAAGCAGACCGATTTGAAATTGCAGCCACCGTGTCAATCATCGTGGGAGACGACGTTGAGAAGTGCGCCAACATGATGCGTCCAATGCTCGCTCTCTACGCAGGTGGTATGGGTGCACGCGGAACTAACTTCCACTTCGAAGTGTTCGCTCGAATGGGATACGAAGATGTCGCACTGAAAGTGCAAGACCTTTACCTGGCCGGCAAGAAGGACGAAGCTGCTGCTTGTATCCCCCTATCAATGGTTGAAGATGTTGCACTGGTCGGCCCTATTGAGAAGATTCGTGACGACATGGCCAAATGGCGTGAATCGTGCATCACCACGTTCCTGGTAAGTGGTCCTGCGCAAGTTCTATCGAAATACGCTGACATCATCCACGGCTAATTCAAAGAATTACTACTGCCACACCGACATGAGAGAATAAAAGAATGTTCACACCTCCGGAATACCTGTCGCCTTCCTCAATTGGTCTTTTTCGCGACTGCCCACAGAAGTTCAAACTCTCCTACATTGACAAAATCAAAGAGCCACCGGCATGGCACCTGTATCTAGGTTCCTTCGTTCATGAGGTACTTGAATTCCTGTATAAAGAAGACGCAGAGAACCGCACGCACGAGACGTTGAAGTCCATCGCGGCTGATCGATGGACTAATCATGAATGGGCAACCAAAGTTGAAGCCTTAGAAGAAAAGCCAGGCACCATTGCAGACTTCAAACGTGCAGCGTTCGAATCAATGATCAATCTCTGGTCATTAGAAGACCCATCCGAAACCGAACTTGACGGCATGGAACATGAGGTATTTGCGAATATTGACGGCGTTGCCATGAAGGGCTACATCGACCGCTTCATTTTCGCTGAAGATGGAAGCGTCGTCATTTCCGATTACAAGACTGGCAAGATTCCAAACCCGAGGTTTAAATCAGAAGATGACAAATTCTTCCAGTTGCTTGCCTACGCACTCATGCTTGAAGAATCAGATCAGGAAGCCACATCCCGCGTCGAACTTCTCTACCTCACGCAAAAGGCAAAACATGATCTCACAGTTACTCCAGTGAAACTCAATATTGCTCGCGGTGTCATTGTGGAGACTCGCGAAAACATCGAAGCATCATGTGCCACTGGTGAATTCCACTGCAATGTCACAAATTTGTGCGATTGGTGCCATTACAAAAAGATTGGCATCTGCCCTGCACACGCAGGTAAGTAATTACTCCACTGCTTCTTTTGGAAGCGAGAACGGCGAACCAGGGAAATGAAGCGCAATCGCTTCCCCGTCAAGCCCAAGTGAATTCATTTGTTCCACAGTGCGACGCCCAGTTAACGAACGCAAGATGTCCCATTGACTAATTGCGGTGCTAGTCAATTCATTGAACAATGGAGGATCACTAACTTCAATCAGGTTCAGGAAAAAGCCGACACCCACTTCAACGGCTTTACTGTCTCGACCTCCGGGCACTCCAAGTGCACTACGCATATCTTGCTCATGCGTCACCGCATCCATTACAAATTGCGAAATGATCGGCTGAGGGATGTTATGCAGAATCGCATCGATCTGCGAAGCGCTTGCTTCGAACAAGTCCGCCAACTCTGGCAATGTCAGATCACCGAAAAGTACAACCTGGGCCTGAGTCCATGCATCAGACGCAACGCCTTCCATTCGGCCCGCCAAGATGTCTTCAGGCACTCCCACCAAATGTGCGGCCAATTGCCGAACAGTCCACTCAGGAGTGCACGGGACAATGATGTTTCCTGAAGATTCTGGCGTGGACCGCAAGAGATCAATGACCCGAGCACGCAGAGCAATATATGAGACTGCGACTTGATCAGTAGAAACAAGATGTCGCGACATGGAACTAGATTAGTTGACGATGTCGCTCTCAAGCACAACAAAAACTCGCCCTCACTATGCGTGGGTTATTTTCGTTGTTGCATTCATCACGCTGTTAGGTGCAGCAGGATTTCGTTCAACACCCGCAATCCTCATTGATCCATTACGTGAGGAATTCGGCTGGAGTCGAAGCATTGTCGGCACTGCAGTCAGTATCAACGTGTTGTTGTTCGGACTCATGGGTCCATTCGCCGCCGCACTACAACTGAAATACGGATTACGTCGCATCACCATTGGTGCGCTTTCTGTCATCAGTCTTGGCGCGCTTGCCACAACACAAATGTCTGCCCCATGGCACTTATACCTATTGTGGGGTGCGGTCGTCGGCACTGGTTCAGGCTGCATGGCAACAGTATTCGCGTCAACTGTGGCATCACGTTGGTTTGTTGCGCGACGAGGTCTCGTGACTGGTGCCCTTACTGCAGCATCAGCAAGTGGGCAATTGGTATTTCTTCCGCTTCTCACTCGGCTGGCCGATAACCACGGCTGGCGGTGGGTAGGTATCACAATCGCTTTATGTGCTTTAGCGGTGATTCCTGTTGTCGCCCTATTTCTTCGCAACTCGCCATCTGACATTGGGCTCTTGCCATATGGAGCACCAGATGATTACGTTGCACCAACACCAATTACTCGGCCGATCTCTGCAGCACTCGGCGCATTAAACGATGCGCGACACGATGGAATTTTCTGGTTGCTATGGGGATCATTCTTTGTCTGTGGACTTTCAACAAACGGATTGATTCAAACTCACTTTCTCTCAGCAGCTCATGACCACCAAGTTGCTGCAGTTACCGCTGCCAGCTACTTGGCACTTATCGGAGGCTTTGATGTGATCGGCACTGTTGCAAGCGGTTGGTTTACTGACAAATACGACCCGGCGAAACTGTTGATTTTCTATTACCTCTTACGCGGTCTTAGCTTGATGGTGCTTGACCCCACACTGACTCGCGGCGGCTTTGGTCTTGCCGGCTTCATGATGTTCTATGGCCTTGATTGGGTCGCAACCGTTCCGCCAACGGTTTCATTATGTGTGCAACGATTCGGCGTACAGCGCGGACCACTGGTGTACGGATGGGTGTTTGCAGGCCATCAAGTAGGTGCTGCAGTTGCTGCGTTTGGTGCCGGTTACCTACGTGATGCCACAGGTTCGTACCAATCAGCGTTCTTCATTGCAGGCGTGGGTTGCTTACTCGCTGCATTTGGTTCATCTCGATTAACACGCTCACGCGTATTGGTGAATCACTCGTAAACGAGGCAACCATCGTCAAGGTTGACGGTTGGCAGAACGTTCTTCTCTAACGAGTAATTCTGGTCGTGCTTCCACTCTTGCTTGTCGCCAGACTTTGGCATGAGGTGCTGGCTACGCATCAGGTAATTCGGATTGAAGTTATCCGGATCCATCCACGCACCAATTGGCATGTCTGCATCTTCAGGGCGCAATTGCGGAGTGACGCTATGTACTCCCTTGGCGTCCATGTGCTTCAACAAGCGAGTGATGAAGTCACCCATAATGTCAACGCGCAATGTCCAACTGGCACGAAAGTAACCAAAGACCCATGCAAGGTTCGGTACGCCCGTAAACATCATGCCGCGATATGTCACGGTGTCAGCCCAGTTGAGTGGCTTGCCATCAAGATCAAACGGGATATCACCAAGCACGCTGAGGTGGAACCCGGTGGCAGTAACGATGATGTCAGCATCAATGACTGTGCCATCTTTGGTACGTACGCCAGTTGGAGTAAACGTTTCGATTTCGTCTGTCACCATTGATGCTTTGCCTGATTTGATACCAGCGAACAAGTCACCTTCTGGCACGAACGCAATGCGCTGTTGCCACGGACGATACTTCGGCGTGAAATGCTTCATGTCATAACCCTCGGGCAATAATGTCCTGATTCCTTCGAGAAGCACATCCTTCACCATGTCCGGATGTTCGAACGCCATGTCGGTTACGGCTTGTCCATCAAACAAAACCTTGCGGCGAACAATTTCATGAATCCACTCTTCATCCACTTCAAGTTGACGAAGAGTGTCTGCTAGTTCATTTACATTTCGACCCGGGACAAAATATGTCGGGGAACGCTGCAATATGGTGACGTGTTCACAATCTGCTGCCATGGCGGGAACGATGGTGGCAGCAGTTGCACCGGAGCCAATGACCAATACTTTTTTGCCCTTGTAATCAAGATCTTTGGGCCATGTTTGAGGGTGCACGATGCGGCCCTTGTATTGGTCCATACCTGGCCACTCCGGCGTGTATCCCTGTGAGTGCTTGTAATAGCCCTGGCACATCCACAAGAAGTTGGCGGTCATCTGGAAGCTTTCGCCCTTGGCAAGGTTTGTCACTGTGACGGTCCAACGTTTGTCACGGCTGCTCCATGACGCAGCGGTTATCTCGTGGCGATAACGAATGTGCTCATCGATGTTGTTCTCAGAAATTACTTCTGCCATGTACTTCTTGATCTCTTCAGCACTTGCGATTGGCGCAGATGTCCACGGCTTGAAGCGATACCCAAATGTGTAGAGGTCACTGTCTGAACGAACACCGGGGTACGTGTGCATGTGCCAGGTGCCGCCGAACGTTTCGTACTTTTCCAAAATGGCATATGACTTGCCCGGAGCTTGATCTTGCAAGTGATACGCGGAACCGACGCCAGAAATTCCTGCACCAACGATTAGTACGTCTACGTGTTCGGTTTTCCCTGCAGTTGGGGCGTTGATTGTGTCTGCCTGAGTCATGGGGGCCTCCTCGATTGGCTTATCCATATTGTATGTTCCCGTCCCTCTCAGGTAACCAGTCCGACTTGGCATCGGGCTGCCTAACAATCGCGCAAGCCCACCCCACTATGCTGAGAAACGAACGGGGGTTCTGATGTTCGACCTACTTATTCGCGGGGGCACAGTTGTTGATGGCACTGGTGCACCGTCACGTGTTGCCGATGTTGCTATAACAAATGGCCGCATTGTGAAAGTTGCTACCACCATCGTGGGTGAAGCTGCAGAAGAAATTGATGCGACTGGAAAACTTGTCACTCCAGGCTTCATCGATATTCATACTCATTACGACGGCCAAATCAGTTGGGACACTTTGCTGGAACCATCAAGCGGTCACGGCGTCACCACTGTTGTGGTTGGAAACTGCGGAGTTGGTTTTGCTCCTGTTCGCCCCGGCCGCGAAGAGTGGCTAGTGCAACTCATGGAAGGCGTAGAAGATATTCCTGGCACCGCACTGCATGAAGGCATCAACTGGGAGTGGGAAACCTTCCCTGAATACCTTGACGCCATCGATTCTCGGAACTACTCCATGGACATCGCTGCATACGTTCCTCATGGTGCGGTGCGCGGGTATGTCATGGGCGACCGTGGCGCACGCAATGAAGACGCAACTCCACAAGACATCGCCGAAATGGCGGCCATTGTGCGTGAGGCACGTGAAGCCGGAGCCGTTGGTTTCTCAACTAGTCGCACCATGGGGCACAAAGCGAAAGATGGTCAACCAGTTCCCGGAACTTTCGCCAGCAGCGAAGAACTGAATGCATTGGCCGACGCGCTGATTGCAGGCGGTGGTGGAATTTTCGAAATTGCTCCAGAGGTACTGCCAGATGGTGCCGGCCAACCGACCATGGGAATGACTGAAGAACTGCAGTGGATGGGCGACCTCGCGTTGCGTACTGATTTGAAAGTCACATACCTGTTGCTGCAATACGCAACAATGCCTGACACGTGGAAGCAAGCGCTCGACTATTCCTCAATGATCATGGATAAGGGCGGATACCTTCGTCCGCAAGTTGCCGCTCGTCCTTTCGGCATGATGGTGTGCTGGGCCGGGTATCACCCGTTTGCAAAGCGTCCGACATTTATTTCTCTTGCAGCATCGTTGTCACTTGCTGAACTACGTACCGAGTTGGCAAAGCCATCCGTACGGGCGCAGATTTTGTCAGAGCCAGATGAGCCGGTGAATACCGCTGTGCAGTTTGATGGCCTTGCGACCGCACTCGGCATGATCCCCCACCTTGTATATGCAATGGGCGACAACGTTGATTACGAACCAACACCAGCAATGTCAGTCAAGGCACTCGCAGACGCAGCGGGAGTGTCAACGTTCGAGATGGCGTATGACCTCTTGAATGAAAATGGCGGCACCGCATCTCTGATGTTCCCCACCTTGAACTATGTCGGCGAAAACCACGACGTTATTTACGAAATGCTCACCCACCCGGCAGCAATTAACGGCCTTAGCGATGGTGGCGCACATGTTCGCATGATCTGTGATGCATCAATACCTACCTACCTATTGACCCACTGGGCACGTGACCGTGAACGTGGTCCAAAGATCAGCATCGAAGAAGCAGTACGCATTCAAACAACAGCTACTGCTGAAGTGATTGGTCTTTCAGATCGCGGTCAAGTTGCAGAAGGTATGCGCGCAGACATCAATATCATCGACTTCAAGAACTTACGCCTTAATGCGCCTCATGCAGAGAACGACCTGCCAGCTGGTGGTCGCCGACTTCTGCAATCAGCAGACGGTTACGTTGCAACAATTGTGAATGGTGCTGTTACTCGTCGTAACGGTGTCGATACAGGTGCTCGCCCAGGACGACTAGTTCGCGCCTAAACGTCTATACGTTCTATCTGTCGCACTTCTTTTGACAGAAGCGGCAACGAAGTTGCTAACGCAATGATGATTCCTACCGTCACCAATGCTGTCGGTGCACCAACAAGATGTGTAAACGGGCCAGCCAAAAACAGACCAACTGGCGCAAAAACCATTGATCCAAAAGCGTCATAGGAACTGACACGCGATAACGCTTCATCTGGAACATGTGTTTGAAGAGTGGTCATCCAATTCGCATACATCAAATCCATGCCTATGCCTGTGCCAAGCGCAGTAATGAATAGCACCCACAAAGGTAACGGTATAGCTAGTGCGAATGCCCAAAGAGCAGCAATCGGCAATACTCCGAGACCCAACAGAAGTGGTCGACGTGGTCGCAGGCGTAATGCAAATACCGTGCCGAGAATTGCTCCGATTCCGAAGCCGAACATCATGATGCCCATGTCTCTCGCGCCGCCCATTGCCTCTTTAATTTGAACTGGCGCCAGAACTCCGAGGAATCCTTCGAAGCCTAAGTAGAAGAAGGAATAACTGACAACGACATACACAATCCATTTGCGTGATGAGAATTCAAACCAGCCTTCTCGCAATTGCGAAAAGATGGACTGACGTTTCTCCCCTTCAAGAAGCGGAGTGCTGTTTGGAACCTTCATTCGATACACAATGAAGCCAGCAATCAGGAACGACAAAGCGTCAATAAGAAGCCCCCACCCTGGCCCCGCGGTTGATACGACTATGCCAGCAACACTTGCACCGAGCGTGTAACCCAAGTTTGCACCAACACCAACAAGTGAGTTCGCTGCTTGTAACAAAGGATTCGGAACTATAAGAGGCATGATGCCACTGAATGCTGGGTACCACAGTGCATTCAAAACTCCGAATACGAAACTGTTGAAGCACAGCAAAGGAATTGATGCATGACCTGAGATAAAGGCAAATGCACTGATCGCTACAAACACACTGCCGATGATGTCCGTGACGCCAACCAAATGAGTTCGTCCAAACCTGTCAGCTGCTACCCCACCAATCAACATGAATAACACCAGTGGAATCATGTGGGCGGTTGTGACCAGGCTCAGTGAACCAGCATCTGCGCCAGGTAGCGACAGTACGCCGAAGGCAAGAGCAATGGGAGCAATTCCATTGCCAAAGTTGCTAATCACTCTGGCTACGAGAAGATGGCGAAATTCAGTGATTTTCCAGAGTTCAGACAACTCTTTCTTCATCTTTACATTCGCAGCCACGCGACCACGATACTTGAGATTCAGTTCTTGTTTGAGTTCTGTATCTCGCGGTACTTAAGGAAACGTCCAACAAAATCAGACGTTTGTTCTGTAGACCATTCTACTTTTTGCCATCCGACAAGTTGAGTGCAACGTTCGAGATGCTGTTGTACTGATGCTGGAAGTTCCCCAGTCAGACCTAACTGACGCAGACCATCAAGTCGCGTATACACCCCAGCCATGATTGCTTCAGCAAGTGATGGGGTTTCTCCTGCCAGCCACGGTGAAGTCTGTAGCCACTGATCAACAGTTTCCATTGCCTTCATGAAAGCGACACTTGATTCCTGAATCAATGCAGGTTCAGTTCCGTAATACACACCAATCATGGGCCGGTACACGTACTTGTTCATCCACTCGACGCGTTCACGAACAATGGCTTGCCCTGCATCATCACTTGGCAACAACGACAAGTCACTGAATTTCTCTTCTAACCATTCAAGAATGGGAATGGAGTCAGCAAGATATTCGCCATCAATCTTCACCATCGGCACTTCAAGTTTCGGACTATGCGCAATGAATTCCTCTGGCACTACAAACCCCTTCGGGCGTACAGCACGCGGCGGAACATCAACAACCGTGTATTCAATACCGCGTTGGGCAAGGGCAAACTCGACGCGCACTGAAAACGGACAGATCCAGTGACCGAACAGAGTGACAGTAGATGCGCTCATGATGTGAACAGAATCTCGCAACCAGTACCTGCCAACAAAGAATCAACTGCACGTCGATCATCAGCGGTCAACTTTGAGTATTCTTCGCGAATCCACTTCAAGCACTTGCGCTGATACACAAACGTTCCCTGGCTATACGGATGACCATCAATGACACATGAGAAAGTTTCTGCCCCAGCTTCCATCGCTGCTTCGTTAGCCAGCAAGAACGGCGCATATGTACGGCCTATCTCTGGTAACAGCGCAAGAACTGTCGGGGGTATTTCATCGCGTGTTACCCAGCCGTTGTCACCGTCAACGTCCCACCATGACAAGTCATCAGTACGTTCCACCCAGTTCACCATGCGCGGTGCACGTTCAATACCGATACGTACTGATTCAGGATCCCAACGCAATAGTTCTGTCATCTGACCGAACAGACCGAAATCTCCACGTCCTGGCCGATCACCTAACAGGAATGGGGCAACTTCAAGATGAGCCTGCATCATGTCGAGCAAACGATGAAATGATTCCTCAATCGCGGGCTTGTTCTCTTCGGTTGAACCCACTAGCGCACGTCGACCTATTTGACGCTCTGTGATGTAGTTAGTAAAGCGAGACAACGATTCGACAGGCATTTGCTGATCACCATCAAGCGGAAGAAGTTTTCCAGCCTTATCAATGGCGTCGTTGTAGTACCAGCGATAGTGATACATCTGCTTCGTAACCCATTCGTCTGCATAATCCTCAAGCAAGTAGTCAATAAATGCCACAACTGCATCTGTTGGAACAAGACTGCGCTCTGAATACATTCCCTCAAGGCGCATGATCAGCGGGCTTGAGTCAATCATTGTGTCTGTGTATGCACCGGTTGCATCAGGGAAAGCAATCGCAGGAATCAGAGGAAACGGCGGCAGGTCATCCCATTTAGAACCCTGCGGCACCCACTTGAACGGAATTTGGCGGTAGCGCAACACAGCACGCATCTTTAACGAATACGGCGAACCGTGAACGCCTCTAATTCGTAATGGGTATTCCTGCTTCGATGCCATGATCGTCTCCCTCGTTACCCGAATTGTATGCGAGGGCGAACCCTCCAAATACAAGTCGGAGAGAATGCATTGAACTCAACAAGGGTGAGCCGTCGATTAGTGGCTGGGAGCTCCAGTTGGGGCACCAACGGTTGACGAGACATACGTTGGCTTGAAGAGAAACACGAAGCACAGACCACCAAGTGCAATACACACTGAAGCGACGACCAATGGCTGACTCGAAGTAACGCTTGTGGTGATATACCCAACCAAAATTGAGGCAGGTACTTGCGCAAGACTCTGCACGCTTGAGTAAATACCCATGGCTTGGCCTTGCTGGCCTGGCTCTGCAGAGCGACTAATGAGGCTCGTCATGTTCGCCATTGTGAGGCCGTTAAATGCAGTGAAGAACGGAATGACTAAGTACAAACCAAATGAGAACGAAGTGGGAACCACAAAATACAACATCATCATTGCAGCATTACCAAACAGACTGAACCGAAGCACTGAATAATCAGACAATTTCTTCGACACTCGCGCAACTAGTACCGCTTGCGAGAAAGCAATGAAGAGACCAACGATTGCAAAATAGTCTCCAGTTTTAGATGGTCCAAAGTTGAAGTTGTTGCGAAGGTAAATACCAAAGAATGTTGTGAAGAAGGTAAAGCCCATGCTGAACAAGAAGCCCGAAATCAAAACCGAGCGAAGTCTGTCTGATTTGAAACCAATAATCACATTCGAAATCGCTTGAGTTGCGTTCAACTTGCCCGCGTGGAACTTTTCTTTAATAGTTTCAGGGAACGTTGTTAGTACTGCGAGGCAGTTCAACATCGCAATAATTGCGGCGAACCAGAACGGCGTTGTTGCTCCGAACCAGCCAGGCGTATCAAACAGACCGTAGAAGCTGACGTGAGGTGAACTCAGTTTTCCACCGAGGTATGGACCAACGATGAAGCCAAGACCGAATGCGGCCCCAAGAGCACCAAAGTTCTTCGCACGATTCTCATTCGTACTGATGTCACCAATAGCGGCGTTAGCTACAGCCAAGTTTCCGCCAGTGAAACCATCAAGTGCTCGTCCCGCAAACAACAACGGGATGTTCGCGGTACTAATTCCAATTGCGAACAAGACGTACCCAATAGAGGTACCAAAAATCGATAGCGCCAACACTGGGCGACGGCCATGGCGGTCTGACAACTGACCAAGAATGGGTGACGCAATAAAAGTACAAAACGGATAGACAGCCTGCAGCCAGCCGAGCATGATTAGCCCTTTGGTAAATGACCACGATTCAGGAGTCACACGAAAAGGTGAACCAATACCAATGAGAAGTGGAAAGACTGGAATAAGAATTCCGAAGCCAACAAGGTCAATGAAGACTGTGGTGAAAATTGCCAAAAGTGGGTTACGACGCATTTAACAAGCGTAGTCAGGCGAAGTGGTCAATTGCTTCTATCAACACATCAAATGCTGGCGCTGCGTCTACATTCCACACCACGTCGCAATTTGGTGTCACTGGTGTCTTGTATTGGCGCTTGTCAATCAAGGTCATTCCACGTGTGTGTTCACCACGAAGTTCAATGTCAACATGATGTGGCGTGATAGTGAACAACTGGGGGTGTGTAAGCGCCAGAACTGCACACGGATCATGTACCGCTGCTCCAGTCATATTGACATGATGACTGATATATGACTTCGAATAGAACGCCAACAGATCTGCAAGCACGCTCGGCAGTTGCCCCGGAATCGAACGAATAGCAGCAAGGCGTTCTGGCGTGGCTTGCAACTGATGCGTGACGTCAAGTCCACTCATCATCAATTTCCCGCCATAGCGAAACACAATGTCTGCAGCTTCTGGGTCTGCCCACAAGTTGAACTCCGCAGCTGCCGACACATTGCCAAACGTTCCACCACCCATTAAAGAGATACCGGCGATACGAGAACCAAGATCAGGTGCCGCACGAAGAGCCAATGCAATGTTTGTCAGCGGGCCAATTGGAACCAGCCAGACACCTTCAGTTGCTCTGCACGTTTCGATAATGAACTCCACCGCGTTTTCACTGTTGGGTCCACGCGACGGTTCAGGCAAATCAGCACCATCAAGCCCACTCTTTCCATGAACGTGCGAGGCATCGTGTGGCGGCGCCACCAATGGCCTGGTCGCACCAGCATGAACTGGTACTTGTGAACCAATCAGATCAAGAACAATGCGGGCATTTCGTGTTGTTGATGACAAAGGGGCGTTTCCCGCAACAGTTGTGACTCCGAGCAAATCAGCGTGTCTGGCAGCAACCACCAACGCCATTGCGTCGTCATGGCCCGGATCACAATCAACAATCATCTTTAACTTTGCCGTCATGTAGCAGACCTTAGTTCCGATATGCGAGAGTTCATAGATGGGAGATTCCATTGAATTCGATGTCGTCGTGGTGGGAAGTTGCAACCTTGACCTTGTCAGCACTACCACTCATCTCCCCTCGCCCGGAGAAACTCTTCGCACTGTTGCATACGCAGAACATGCTGGGGGCAAAGGCCTTAATCAAGCCGTCGCGTGTGCACGCATGGGAGCACGCACAGCATTTATTGGATGCGTTGGAAACGACAACGCCGGCACAATGCTGCGCGAGCTTCTCAATTCTGAAGGCATTGACACTTCGCAACTCGTAACTGTCGATGCCCCCACTGGTCGTGCATTCATCACAGTTGATGCATCGGGCGAAAACACCATTGTCATTGTGGCTGGTGCCAATGCGCACGTTGGAGACACCCCATTTACTGTTCCTCTATCAAAGGTGTTGCTCGCGCAATTAGAGATTCCCTTAGAAATTGTTACTCAGGTTTTTTCGCAAGCGCAAAATGCAATCACAGTTCTTAACCCCTCGCCGGCAGCTGCTCTGTCACCTGAACTTCTATCGCTCTGTGATTATGCAGTTCCAAACGAAACTGAGTCAGAGGCATTAGGTGGCACCCAGTTCCTGCTTGGCTCCGGAGTCAACACCGTGATCACCACATTGGGTGAGCGCGGTGCAGGGATATCAAACGGCACTTCTATGACACCAATTGCGCCATACAAAGTCGATGCCATTGACACAGTCGGCGCAGGAGATGCATTTGTTGGTGCACTATGTGCCGAATTAGCACGCGGCGAGACTATTGAACATGCAGCACGAATTGCTTCTATTGCTGGTGCACTTGCCACAACTGTTCATGGCGCGGTGCCATCGCTGCCTACACGTGCAGCAGTGATGTCGCTTTACGCGGACTGAAGAAACTCAACCCAGTTACCATCAGGATCTTCCACAATGGAAATACTGATTCCTGCACGAATTTCGCGCGGAGGTACAACAACTTTGTAGCCAGCTGTTCCACATGCGGTCGTGATTTCTTCAAGGTTGCTCACACTGAGTGTGAAGTAGCGATAACCGCATGCACCTGTGATGCCGCCGCCTGCTGCTTTTGCAGGGTCGTTGTTAGCTTTCACCAACTTCAACAATGTGGTGCCCGCCAATACGCGATACATCGTTCCGCCGCCGGGCATTGGCATTTCACCTTCAAATGTGAAACCTAATGTGTCGCGATAAAAAGCCAACGAAGCATCTGCATCGCACACAACGATGCCAAGGTCGATGGAGTCTTTAGTAAGAATTGCTTTTGTCATGAAATGAACACTA
>Ga0209296_1000794_pt1 | contig 26589 bp, 33 predicted proteins | sample S_130206_EF_Meta_FD_187319 | JGI IMG/M metagenome (GOLD analysis project Ga0209296, IMG submission 187319) | Freshwater microbial communities from Lake Simoncouche, Canada to study carbon cycling - S_130206_EF_MetaG (SPAdes) (version 2) | ecosystem: Environmental > Aquatic > Freshwater > Lake ...
TCATCAGCTAGTAGGCCGTATCAGCTAGTAGGCCGTATCAGCTGGTAGGCCTCATGTACCTAGTAGGCACACACACCCTCTCTCATCAGCTAGTAGGCCTCATCAGCTAGTAGGCGCACACACCCTCTCTCATCAGCTAGTAGGCCTCATCAGCTAGTAGGCCGTATCAGCTGGTAGGCCTCATGTAGTTAGTCGGCACACACACCCTCTCTCAAGCTAGTAGGCCTCATGTAGCTAGTAGGCACACACCCGCTCTCATCAGCTGCTGGCCTCATGTAGCTAGCACTTCCCCTGTGCCGTTCGGCTCATGATAGTTGTGTGATATTTAATAAGAAACTCGAAAGCGTCAATAAAAACACAGCTCAAACCCGCCTCACTCACTACTAGGCGCGCATGCTCTGAGCCTTAAGCTCTGATTTGAAGTCAAGCCAAAGCTTGACTTAAAATATGTGTCTATGCTCGCAGGAGGACAGAGCGCCCTGATTTACATGCAAGCCTGTGTGTGAACGCATGCTTGGCTTCTCGCACACAGGCTATATATCAAGACATAGTGGAGGAAGACGCGCCCTCTCTCGCATGCCCTACACACACACAGCTATATAGTAGGACATGCCGGAGCAAGACGCGCCCTCTCTCGCTCTGCCTTAACAGTCCATCTCGGCGTGTCTCAGCAGGACGCTGCGCGCAATCCGCATGACCTGTGAATGCAAAATCGCATGCATTACGCCCTATTGGCGCACAAGGCCAATGCACACTAACAAAACACGTTACCCAAGGCATAGCCACTCTCACCCTATAGCGCACACTAATGCATGCACACACCTGCTTCACGGCCGGAAATCAGGTACGAGCACCAGCAGCCCTGCTGCGAGCGCAGTCCCCGCCTGCACCACTTCCAAATCACACATACACTACATACAGGCACAAACAAGGATATTACCGCACGCCCTGGCCATTTTCGACGGTGGCTTGTGCGCTAGCAATTCACAGGACCAGTTGGTGCAGTTAGCAGCAGCCTCGCGTGCACCACGCTCAGACTTGCCTTTGCCGGCTTTGCCATCCGCCGTCGACTCAGCGGTGCTGCTGCTGCTGCTGTCTTTTTCGGATTTGACATCGATTTTTGCATTGATGCCCTCACCGGTGGTGCTGCTGCTGCTGCTGCTGCTGCTGCTGCTGCTCTCGCCCTTGTCGCGCTTGCCCTTGCTGTCCCTGCCCTTGCCCTTGCCCTTGCCGCCCTTGCCCTTGCCCTTGCCGCCCTTGCCATTGCCCTTGCCGCCCTTGCCGCCCTTGCCCTTGCCGCCCTTGCCCTTGTCCTTGTCCTTGACAATGGTGCCCCTAGCGGCGTTGCGGCCAGCAGCTTTTTCCTTGGGCGATGTGTAATCCTTCTCCCCTGCGGCAGCTGCTCAGGGCGGTGTGAGTACTAATACACGCGCGTGGTTACATGAGCACTACTCATACACTAACAATGACATTACAAAGCCACAATCACATACCCAAAATCAGACGAGCCTGACCGACGATTTTTTTTTTGAAACTCGCGCACTCTGTCAACTCTGACTTGAGCCCCTTGATGATTTCCTCTTTCTCCGCCACAGTCCCTTCGAGCTTTGCCTTTTCGGCCATAAGCGTAGACAAGGCAGCAGAATCTATCATACCGTTTGCGATATCGTTCTCTAGCTTACGATGAGTGTCGTGTGTCCCCTCATCCTTAACTCTAGTCCTGAGCGCACAAGGCCTGCCTTCTTCATTCCCCTCGTCCTCGTCTTGCCCACCTTAGTAACACACGCCACATATTAGTAACACACATACTCGCAAGACACACGCCACATATTAGTGACACACAGACACACAACACACACACAACAAGAAGCACACCTTTTTCCGCTTGATTTTTGTCGGTGTACTTGCGACGCTTCTCGCTCAGAGGGATTTTTTTGCCATGCGCACGTAGATGGTTGACGACATTCGCGTTCTGCTGCTTGTTCACGGGGAATTCCTTGGGGCCACCGTCAGCACTGGAGTCGCATCCTGGCACATGACATGTCCACGTTTGGCCAGCTACAATCGGGTTATCACCAAACGGGCTCACATGCTTGCCACCCACCCCACCCACCCCACCCACTCCTCCATCGCCATCATCGGCCTCGCGCTTCCTCTTCTTCTCCGACGTCTAGATACCGGCACACACCAGGATATTAGTAATGCACAGTAATGCGTGGGCCCTCTCGTGTGGGAATGCGCCCCTCTCTCGCATGCTATACCTACTGCTGCTCACACACAGGATATATAGGTAAAGGCATAGTAATGCGTGGCAATGCGCCCCACAAAGTATATAGTAAGACATAGTAAAGCGTCAGACCCCCCCCTCTCGCACGCTATACCACACACCTGCTCATCATCCTCCGTGGCATCCCCATCATTCTTCAACGGTCCTTGCTGTTGCCACACAATCATTCAGATACACACACTCACATAGGTTATATAGTATAGGGTTTAGGTAGTAAGGCATAGCAGCATGCGAGTCAGACCCCCCCCTCTCGCACGCTATACCACACACCTGCTCATCATCCTCCGTGGCATCCCCAATCTCACTCTTCAACATTCCTTCCTGTTGCCACACAATCATTCAGATACACACGCTCACATAGGCTATATAGTATAGGGTTTAGGTAGTAAGGCATAGCAGCATGCGAATGCGCCCTCTCTCGCGTGCTATAACCACACACACACACACAGGATATATAGTATATAATATATATAGTAAGACCTAGTAATGAGTGGCAATGTGCCCCTCTCTCGCATGCTATAACCACACACACAGGCTATATAGTACACCTGATCTAAAGCCCTGTATAAAAGTGACATAGCGTGACGCACCTGCATGATGCACACAGGAATTGATGTTGAATACACAACATTCGCAAAAATAACCCATTTGCGTTAACAATATGTGAAAAATAACAGCAGCAAACGATTTAAAACGCAAAATTGCATTCTCAAGAGTGGTGTCAAATTCTTCAAATTCCTATTATTTCTATGTTTTTAGTGTGATAACCTGCTGCTGGTGCTCCATCGCATCATCACTGTCCTCTCCGCCAATGCCCCCACCTACAGTTTCCTGTTGCACAATAGCAGCAAACGATTTAAAACGGAAAATTGCATTATCAAAGTGGTCTTAGTTTCTTCAAATTCCGATTATTTCTATGTTTGCCCCCACATTCAATGACATGCATACAATGACTCACGCAAAACTTTCACTACATTCGCAAAATTCACCCGTTTCCTTTAAGAATAGGTGCAAAATAATAGCAGGAAACGATTTAAAACGTAAAATTGCATTATCAAAGTGGTCTTAGTTTCTTCAAATTCCGATTATTTCTACGTATTTAGGGCAATGACACCTGCTCTGCAGTGAGAACATCATCGCCCTGCCCGCTGATACCAGCACCATCGCCACCACCTGCAGTGTTCTGTTGCACACACACAATCAATCAATCAAGCAACAATCAAATCATCGCGCAAACACACAAGCACAAACAGCCAGCGGAACATACACTGTAATAAATGCAACCTGCTCAGCACAAACCTGTGCAGAATCGCCGTCGTTGCCACCACTATCGCCACTGCCCGCAGCTGCAGTGTTCGTTGCAAGAGCAATTTCATTGCTATTATTTGCCACATTCGCTGCATCGGCCCCGCTCGTTCCAGCCCCATCGGCAGCAGCAGCAGGGACAGCAGGCACGCTGTCTGCGCCTGCTGCATTTGCAGGTGTCGCAGCTGCCTGTGATGCCATCATGCCTTGAAGCGACAGCATCTGAGCCTGAAGATTCGCCATCAGCAATTCGAAATGACGCTTCGGATCATCCGGCACTGCACCAGCCCCGCCGGATGTGTCCTGCTTCCCTTTCTCTCCACCTCCATCTGCCATTTTCACACGTTCGCGTGTTTGTTCTTTTTTTGAAAGTTTTTTTGACCGTTTCTTTTTTTTTCAACGGTTCTGAAACGGTCCCGTTTCTGACGGGGGCGCCTATAGTTCCAATAGTTTCACGTTAGTACTAGTATTTATTTCTGGTACTGAATTGAGCACCAGGACCTTGGTACCAGGTATTTTTTTTCTAAAAAAAAAGTTTTTTTTTGGATTTTTTTTAGAAAAAAAAATGGATTTTCTGTAGGTAATCGTCACGGTAGTCATCGTACTAGCAGGGGCTCGCCACCAAGGTCGTCTACGCTTGAGCTTAGCTCGCCACCAAGGTCGTCAAGAATGTATTATTTGAATAATCTATTTACCCCCGAAATTTCTGCTACCCCCTACTACCCCCCTAACCATATTTCTTTCATTTAGTACCAATTTTATTATATTTATATAGTAAAATATAACATAAAATGAAAGTTAGGGGGTTAGGGGGGTAAAGGGGGTAAAAATGAAATCGCTACAGGAATCAGAAATAAAGTATGAAATGAACTTAAACTGGCAGTGCATTAATTTAGGGTGTCGTATAAAAGAGACAGTCAAGGTGTAGATGCAACGAGTAAGCACGTATACAACCGAGGCAGAAAAGGAATATCTATTTAGGGATATTATTGACCGTGCATATGTTTTTTACGATCGCTTCCGAAACGCACAAAACAGAGACACAGACTGGAGAGAATCACCTTACTTACGCGATTTTGGAAGACGGATCACAAAAATCAAGGAATATACAGAACACGGTGAACAAATCCGTTGCACGGCATATCTCATCAGAGAGTGGAACGAAGAATCTGTTCAAGTTCGAGACAGATCGACATGGTTTCATTCTCTGCGAGTGGAGATTGAACTGTTGATTAAGATGATGAAACATAAACAAATGGAGGTAGATTTAAATAGAACGTGGAAAATTACCAGAGTAGACCATCGTGGTGATTACTGCGACGACTTATATTTTGAAGTAATTCCAATAGCTGGGGGCGAAGGAAATCCAATATATGAGGGCGAAGGAATTGGTAATCCAAGCAGCACTGACCAGACTCACTTGAACCCAAGACTCAGACTCACGACCTTACTGGCCAATTTACAGGCACTCATAGTACCTCAGAAGCATGAAATTGTAATTATTCAATAAAATCTACCAGTGTGTGAGGTGTTGCGGCCTCAAGCTATTAGTCAAGGATTGCCGCTATAGACATATCATGGGCACTAGACACCTCGGGTGTCTCGCGCTTGCCCAACAGTGGCTTGACCTGCATCTCGCTACCCGCCTTCGCTTGCTGGAGCGGGACAAGCTTCAGCTGGCCGACCCTGCACACCATGAGGTCGAGTTCGCCCAGCAGGAGGAAACCGAAGCCTGACTTGCTGCGTTGATTCAGCTGCCTCACTGCGTTGCGGACGGTCTCATCCTCAAATCGAATGCAGATGAACCAGTTCCGCTCCTTCACGGTGCGCTGCACAACAGCTTCCATGCCCTTGAATTCGGCATAGGCATGGAGTGTATCGACAAGAACCACCTTGGAGCCAATTGGAAAGTCGCGGTTGCCCCCGTCTGCGTACCCCACAGCCGCGTGTTGCGTCGGGGCAGTACGCGGAGCATTCGCTGCATTCATTAAATTCCTGTGGATTGCTGCTGCTACGACCGACCCCTTCAGATGGCAAATGGTGATGCGATGCGTCAACAAAATCGCACTCTCTGAGGCGCATGCAGTCAGTTAGTGCGCGTGCCCGAGCGCACAATAGGCATGTATATAGAAATGGCGCCCCTCTCGGATGCCCTACATACACACAACTATATAGTACGCCGTATCAGCTAGTAGGCCTCATGTAGCTAGTAGGCGCACACACCCTCTCTCATCAGCTAGTAGGCCTCATCAGCTAGTAGACACACACCCTCTCTCATCAGCTAGTAGGCCCATCATACCTTTGCCGATGCACAGGATGTTCTTTTCGGGGTTAGTCAGGGTCAGGATTTGCTTGCCGTGTTCATCACGCCCGTAGTCAATCTGCAACACGAAGTTCGCAGAAGTCAGAGGAGAAGAAGAACACACAGGCCAAGATGCACTCACACCTGGCCTTCACCACCAATGGCGCTGGGCCCCTGCAGGACCTGTACCACAAGGACTTCCTGGTATGACACAGAATGCGGCTCTGCGAATAAGGCGGCCTGCAAAAACTCAGTTGCGAGGTAGATGCCTTTGCCGTACTTGGATCGCTCGCCCGCAGCCACGCTGAAGCCATTCTGCTGGACCAACTTCGCCTTCTTATATGAAGTGCCGTGGAATGCAGTGCGCGCCTGCCCGATCTTGTAGCTCTCTGCAAATTGCAGATACATGCCGCGTTGCGCCCTGTTCAGCACGCCCACCACCCCTGTCACACGGAAGCAGCCCTTCTCGGCAACTTCTTCGAGCAGTGAATTCGAGTCGCGAGCGTCACCTGCACCGGCATTCGCAAGAAAACGCGGGAAGGAGCGTCTCAACACGTCACGTAGCTCGGCTTCGTGCGTAGTCACTTCCGCTGCTCCAATGCTGGGCATAGTGTAGAGTTGCGTTTCGCTGCTCTCACCCTCCAAGTTTGCATATTTCGCATCAAGGCTGTTGCCATCCGTAGAAGAGCATGCTTTGGACATAGCGACTACACCGAAGATCATGTTTTTGACATAGCGATTGCACATAGCGACTGCACCCGCCCCTGCTTCGCCATCTGCTCCTGACATGCTGCTCCGGTGGTCAAACAAGCAACAGCAGTCCTCCAATCTCAGAGTATGAGAGCATCTAACTGGTACTTCTGACCAGTATTTTTTTTTCATTTTAAGCATGGTACCTGTAGTTCCGTGCGATCAACTTGTAGAGAGAGTGGGTTGCCTCGGAAAGTTTGTTGTTATCCTGAACCGAAATGTAACATGCTATCCTGAACAGAAATGTAACACACATAAAATCACAGAACGGACTAAATTTGAGAATTCATTTCGGTTCAGGACAACATCTTTTTAGGTACTCCCATCTTCTTCTTCTTACTTTTTAAATTTATATATTAATATATATATATATATATATATATATATATAAAGATAAAGATAGAGAGAGAGGGGGGGGGGGCTGGAAAGATGTTGTCTTGAACCGAAATGCAACACGTATGTGTTTATTCAATAAAATATTCATGGAACCCAAAATATTATGTGTGAGGTCTTAAGCTACTAGTGTGTGTGGGCTCAAGCTACTATGTGTGGGCTCAAGCTACTAGTGTGTCTGGCCTCAAGGCTTGCATCATGTGAATCAATACATCGAATCTACTATTACGTGTTGGGTGCTGAAAGCGCAGTGTGCTGATTGGAGAGCCACCACTTCAGTGCCGAAGACTGCACACTGCGCCACTGCTCGAACTCGGCGATTTGTGCATCCGAGCAAAGGGGTCCGGGCACCCAACAAACCGCCGGACAGTCGATGCGGCAATTGGAGACGCCGACCCTTCCGGGCATTATTGGGACAGCGTACTGCGCGAGAAGTTCGTGGTTAAGGCCATCGCCATGCATCCTCTTGCGCGTGAACTTCTGTGTGAACATGTATTCTCGGCAACGATACATAGAGCACATTTGCGTTGCAATGTCTGGTATGCCCCCATAATTCTGATACTCGTCGCAGGAGCACATGACCAGCGCGTCGTCGGCGCCGCCATGCCAGACCGTCTTCATACATACGCGAAGCTCTGCCGCAAGATATGTCTTGAAGTCCCTACTCCACATCTTGCACACTCTGGCCGCAATGGCCATGTGGGGGTTTGGCGTGCATGTGATCGCGAAGCTGTTGCCGGGCCAGTCGGGCTGGACGTTAGATTCGGTGCGCTGCATCGGTATTGCCCCCCGGAAGATGCTCTTGCTGAGGAGCCCCTGTGTGTCCTCAATCATTTCTTCTTCCATCTTCGTATACGCGTTCCTTCTCACACAGACGAAAGTTACGCTCTTCTCACTGTCATAAATCCACTGCGACTGCGAAAGTTACGCTCTTCTCACTGTCATAAATCCACTGCGACTGCAGTGCAGACCCAGATCCGCCATGCAAATCTGCTGGTACTGAAGAGTCCGGAATGCGGCTCTCTGGAAAACAGAAGATACAATTTCCATTGGTTTGTAACTTTCTGAACCAATTCGTTCAGTCACAAACCAATGGAAATGGTATTTTCCAAGCGGGGCTCTGTATCTGTGCGTGAAGTGATGCGTTTATAGAATGTATGGGATTAAATTGTGTTTTTGTGCATGAAAACAGCATTTTTCATGGGGGCTCTTCTGCGGGGCTCTTCTGGCTCAGAAAATGCCCATATGAGATGAGTGATGTTCAAGCGGGCGCAACTCATCATGACTGTCTCCAACAGGACTCGTGCCATGCACACCTTGGCGGCTCGTATGCTGCTCAACGGGGCGGTGGCGGTGTCGCCGGTGTCGCTCTACGAATGCCTGGGCTTGGTCTGCCTCGGGGCGACGAAGAACTCGGAGACCCACAAGCAGATCTGCGAGGTGCTGCGCATGGACGGCGAGGACGAGGACGCGTTCCTGCTGGAGTGCAAGACGATGCGCATTGCGCTGCTGAGCGAGCATGTCGGCGTTTCGCTGGAGATGGGCAACTCGCTCTGGGGCGACGGCATGAAGGCTTCATACACGGCGCTGTGTGCCAAGCGGATGGACGCCCAGGTGCGCCCGATGGCGAGCTCCACCGTCATCAACGCGTGGGTGTCGGATCAGACCAAGGGCATGATCACGAAGCTGCTGTCGTCTGACCCGCCCGGCCCAGTGGTGCTCGTCAACGTGCTCGCGGTGAAGGCCATGTGGACGTACAGCTTCGACGAGAACAAGACCCGCGAGGCGAAGTTTTACCGTGGCGTGTATGGCCTGGACGACGACGACGCCAAGGGCGACCCCGTCATGTGCGACATGATGACGGCCACCGAGTACCTCGAATACACCTGCCTAGACTTCGAGGGCGACGGCTCGCAGCTCGTCGAGCTGCCCTACGGGCCGAAGTCGGGGGGCAACCAGTTCGTGGCTTACGTGCTTCTGCCCGGGATCAAGAAGTGTGTGCACGCGATGATCGAGACCTTCGTGAAGAACGTCGACGTCTTTGAGGAAGCGGTGGATGGGATGACGCCGGAGAAGGTCCGTCTGGAGCTCCCGAAATTCACGGTTGAGGTCAACACTTCGGCCAAGGAGGATCTCATGGCGCTGGGCATGGAGGCGGCCTTCGGCGCCAGCGCGGCCTTCGACCGCCTGACCGAGGCGGACGTCTTCGTCAAGGACGTTGTGCATGCCGTGAAGATTGTGGTGGACGAAGCCGGCACGGAGGCCGCCGCAGCTACCGCGGCTGTGATCGTGACCAAGGGCGGCGGCGGTCGCAAGAAGGACTACGTCGAGATGCGCGTGGACCGCAAGTTCATCTTCATGCTCAAGTGCAAGGTGACCAGGGCCTTGCTCTTCGCGGCGGTGATCACGAACCCGAGGCCGCTCTAGGAGAAGGCGTGCTAGCTGTGCCTTCTTGCGAGCGCTGGGCTCTTGGCTGCGAATGCAGAAGCTGTAGCTGTGTAGCGTGTAGACTTTTGCTCTTTTACTGTCACTGGAATAAAATTCTGTCTGCCAACCCTGAACCCTGAACCGCCTGCGGCTGCATGAGTGGTGCAAGTGTGGCGATAGCTACACTAGTGCACGAAATGGACCTTGCTGCGCCTGTAGCTACACTGTCAGTGACCAAAAAGCCTACTACCGAGGCAAAGTACGAGTGGAAGTATGCCCACGACGGTGTTGGGGGCCCCCCGTGCGTGCCAGTTCACCGGCGGCTTGAGCGCTTGACTCGGCCCTCCAAGCACCTTCGGGCGGCACATCGGCTAAATGTTCTCGATGCTGTTCGTGAGCCCACGTGACGTCCTGCAGAGGCCGCCGGGTCACCAATCCCGCGGCAAACATATCACCATATGCAAGAGCGTTGTCCTCGTCCGGGTGTAAGTTCTCATTACGCCATTGTACAAAATGGTTCGTCATCGTCGGTTGCACCTGCAATGGTCCGTAATCGTAATCGAATGGTTCCTGGAATGGTTCGGAATCGTCGGTCGCATCACTCACATCGAGGACCGCAGGCTCGTCCCAGTCGCTCACCCACTCATGAAATGGTTCATAATCGTCCGGAAATGGTTCATAATCGTCCGCACGAGAGCTACGTGTTGCTGCTCCACCACGCTCACGTGTCGCTGTCGCTGCTCGCTCAGCTCGACGGTTTGCGCGGTGCGGGTTGTGGGGTCGACCGTTTGCGGGGTGCGGGTTGCGGGGTACCACCACAGTCCATGCATCAGAGGCTGAAGTTCTTCGTGCATCTGGATCCACACCAGCTTCCTCATCCTCGCTGTCGCTCGTCATGTCAGACCATCTTGGGTGACTAAGCCGGGCTTCCCCATCGTCGCTGTAAAGTTCTCTTGGCGGAACTTCCTCAAAGGCACGACGGATCTCGTCATCTGTGTAGTCCATTCGGTGTCTGGGCCCCGTCTTATTTTCGTTATACCGAGGCCTGTACTCAACAAGCAGACCCTCTTCCGGTCCGTTCCAGGCTTCCCGAAGCGCAAGCACGGTTTGATAATTGAACCCGCCGTGATGCCCATTGCCGCGCAGATCGAGGTGGACCAGCGACGCTCCGAATTGGAGCATACCCGCAAGGCGTACGGCCTGCTCATCTCGCATCATGGTGCGTGCAAGACTGAGGTGGGTCAGTCCCGTTAGATTTAGAATCAGACGGCCCAAAATATACAACCACCTTGGCATATGTGTTTCTTCCCCATATGCTGAAACCCAAAACAGCTCGCTGTCGGAGAGATCGAGACGGGTCAGCGCCGTGCAGTTTTCCAGCGCCCCACAAAGCTGCCACTGCGTGACGTGAAAAGAGTGCAGTGGAATACGTGTCAGCACCAGTTCTTCGGTGGGGTGCGCCGTCTGCAATGCTGTTAGTTTCCGCCACACCTCAGCCAGTTTATAACTGGGGTTGCCAGCAGGATTCAACACCCACTCCGCATTTACCGTCACCCTGGAGGGCACTGGAGATAGGCTGGCCTGTCGGACCATCGCGTTCGTGGATCGTGAGGTCAGTAGCAGCATGACCACTGCAGCAGGTGTCAGCCAGCGCTGGTCATACAAGTACTCCAACCCCAAAACTTCTTCCCCGGGTGTGGAGGCCGAGGGTGCGCCGGCCGCGGGTGTTTCTGCGGGTGTAGAATCCGCACCACCCAGGCCCTCCAGGCGAACGAGTAACATGCGCAGACCCGTTGGTTTTGTTTGTTTGGCATTCATGACCATTTCGGAGCACATGCAGTACACACTCACAGCATATATACTCCACAATCGGAATGGCGTGTCCTGTCATTTGAGTAATACACCCTAAACTGAACCAGTCTCCGAAACGCCGGGTGGCATTTCTTGCCGTGGCGTTTCAGGTCTTTGTGTATAAAAGATAGTGGAGATAGGGTCTACATGTCAGAGCACTTGACTACTCTACTGTTGAAACTCGAAACGATCTCGAGTGCCTACACAGATTGGCGGGATAGTGAAGAGAAGTGTGGATATGAAGTTCTCGCGTCCTGTGACGTGGATAGAGCGACAGCAGATCGTATCTGTGACGACATACTGTCAGTTAGACATTATTGTAGGCATAACCCCTGGAATCACACCACGATGCAAAATTTGTTGGCTGTCTGGGAGAATGTCCATACAAACAATACACTCGATGCATTTGCTTTGCACACATTCATGGAAGCACTGGATGATTTTTGTTTGGAACATCAAGAGTGGCCTAAGCTGGAACATCAGGACGAGTGGGAAGCAGTTAATACAAGGCTGAGGAAGCTAATTAGGGACACACAAGAGGGACTGGTAAGACGGTGAGTTAATACCGCGTGCGGGCCCGTAACGTCTGGTGGTAAGTGGTATAAAAGCACGTCATTCTGACAGTAATGTCAGACGTAGAAATGCCAGACAGACGTGTGGTGTATGTGTTCACGGAAAAGATGGGCAGGACGGGTTGCATAACAACTACAGGTTGGCCATACACCGTCGGAGAAAAGGTTTCTGCGATCTTAAATAAGACGTGGGGAGATGGGTCGAGGCCTGATGGGTGGAGGACGTATCGACTCGCATACGGTGTTAAAAAAATTAGATCAAGACCTACTCAACTGAAATGGGTAGATTTATCACCACCATACGACCCAACCATGGAAGAATTGTTCGATGGTATATCCTTAAGGCCAGAAGAGGACTACTATCTACTGATTTCAATACTTGACGTTAATAACAGGTATGACGAAAGGTTCGGCAATAGTGTACGATCCGCCGTGTGCTGGCTGCAGGGGCTATACATGTACCTACCCGAAAGACACAGAGGTACTGCACACCCACCTGTTAGTGCTGACAGCCGACTCGGATCTTTGCTTGTGCAACTCAGAGACGCAAGCGCCACTCGTATAAAAGACTGCTTAAATTGAAGTGCATGAGGCAGTATGATATCTGGATAGACAATGAGCATAGACTGCCAAAGACATTTCTCAGTGATGCTGATACGTGGAAACCCGCATGTGTCTTGCAATTTGACGAGGACATCAACGTGTTTGAGGGATATAATCTTCCCAATCTAGGTCACATAACGATCCAGTTGACAGAGGTCGAATTGACGCAGGAACCCCGCATGAGCATTGTGGTCCCGGGGAATCTTCGTGTTTCTTTGGATCATCTCAATGCCCACGACCGCCATGATTGGGCTCTAACGTCGGATGAACCATTTCACATTACATGGGGTGTCACTTATTGGTTTTTTCATATATTCAATCATGAAATTATGCGATTCAGGGCGGAACTGAATGATTTCCCGTGTGTATGTGCGTTGCTTAATATCGACAACATTGAGGATGTCTGGAAAGTGCGCATACGCACTCGTCTGCATCATCGAGGACTGGTAGAGAAAGTGCAAGAGCTGAACGACTTAAAAATGCACCAAGCTCCACCGCGGACACTCGGATTGGAGGCTGCGATCCGATTTGCATACCGAGAATTGAAAAAGATTGAATCTGCACAGAAGAGTGTGGCAAATCTGAGACGGAGAGAGGAGGGTCTTGGTAACACGAGAAGGACGCAGAGGTAGTCTATTAGGTGTTACAAACGCGCAACCTCTAATTGCCACAGCAATTCACGCATGTGGGCCTCTGTGGCCGGGGACCCGTCACGGACCTACTCTGGGCATCCATGTACATGACGGCATCCACGCATCTGCATATCTCTTGCATTCTCGTTTGTATCACAAGCAAGTAAACCCTAAACCCTAAACCCTGAACCCTAAACCCCAACACAATCTCAAACGTGAAAACCCAACACAATCTAGACCGCCACGATCTGGAAACGCCGGCACGAGACCTGGCCCGCGAGCTGGCCCACCGTCATTTCATTGCTGTATTTCTTGCTTCCGTTCACAAGCTCCACCATTTTCGTGCGCTCCGCGTCCTCGAGCTGCACGTAGTATGTCGGCACTATCTTGAGCCAGCGAATTTCGACAACGGTGCCCACCTGGCCCGTGGCCGCCACTGCGTACTTGCTGGCGGGCTTGTCGACGCGCACCCGCATGCCTACGGCGATGTCCGCCCACAGACGGACCTGCCGGTTTGCCAGCCACTCGGCCTTGACGTCCCAAACAAACCCGAGCCGGGCGTCCTTGTCTGTGCCCACCGCCTCAAAGCGTATCCTCGACCAGCTGTGCGTGACGGTCGCCCGCAGCTTGTACGACAGCATCTGCGCCACCTGCACCGGCGTCAGCCCCAGGTGTCCCGCGTGGCTCGCCACGTTGGTCTCGAGCTTCACGGCCGTCGCCGGAATGACCTGCTCGTGCTTCACGTCCACGAGGAACACCTGGTCCAGGGCCACATAAAGCGTCCAGGTGACGTGCCGAGCGTTCCCGTCCGCGTCGTCCGAGACCCGCTGAGAGAAAGTCAACTGCAGCGTCTCGTCCTTGTACTCGCTCTTTTGGTACGGCCAGCATTTCTCGCCGACTTCGTAGCCCCGGTCCGTCACGCCGAAGCTCGGGAAGCCAAAACGCACGGTCTGGCCCGTATAAAACCACGCAGGAGGTCCGGCTGCCATCGTGCTCCAAAGGTCCTCCACGCTGGTGACCACCATGGACCGCATCATGCACCGGAGAAAGTCGGCAAGCGTCGTCCCGTCGTAGACCAGCGCCACGATCTTCATCACGATGTCGTCGTTGAGCTCCGGCGGTGGCGTCTTCGCCCTGTACACGAGCTGCTGTACATCCCCACACGCTCCGGCCTCGCCGGGCGGCGGCGCTGCAATCGGCGGCGCTGCAGTCGTCGCCGCTGCAATCTTGCTGCGCTTCGACGACCGCTTGGTCGCCACTGCAATCCTAGAGTGCTGCAGAAACACACACAGCGCGAACGTGCGCGCGTGGCGACCGTAGGCCTCACTCATCAGGTCGACGTATCTGCCTACCTCGTGTCCCATGGCAAACTTCGAACCCGGGCTCCTGCCTTCCTGATTTGCCATCATGGAAGCCCTGATGCTCGCCATGCTGTTGCTCTTTCTCGTCCTCCTTTCTTCCTGGCCTTTAAAGACCAACTCGCGAACAGTCTGCGTGTACCAAACTAATCCGATCCGGGAAAGTCCGGTTTTTCGAATTTTATTCGGGAAGCCCCGCATCGAAAAAGCGAAAACGTGAAAATGGTTCGTGATAATCCGATTCGGGAAAGTCCGGTTTTTCGAATTTTATTCGGGAAGCCCCGCATCGAAAAAGCGAAAACGTGAAAATGGTTCGTGAGCGTGCCGTTATATTCCGACACAACGGCCATTTCAGAGAGCGGGAGGATAATACGAACCCATATTTAAGTGCCCCTCCCACGAGACATGGCGGCAGTTCACCCACGACAGTATTACATAGAATTTGGACCGTGGACCGTTACTGGTGCCCCCACTGCACGTATTCACATGACTGATTTACAGAGCAATCTCAGTTATTACGCTTGCTATTTGTCGACTATAAAGGTTGGTCTCATGTTCTCTACAGGAGGATTTCTTACACCATCAGTGGAGACGCCCGAGAACCAGAAAAGTTTGTGGTTCACCAATTTAGTAGACCTGAGAGTACGTGTGGTGGGTACACCGAGTCCACCCACAGTCAATCCACCCGTGATGACAGCAGGACCTTTGCATGTGACGGGTGCCGTTTGGATGTTGGCCTGGAACGTGGTCTACATGCTACAAGACCAAAACAATCAAGTCATTACGATACGTGCCGTGCCGTGTTTTTCTGAGCCTCCAGATGAGATACCACCCGTTCGTTGGCACCGTGGCGACCCGGCTCGGCAATTGCACGCAGACATGCGGAACTTGCTGTCGCGACTACAGCAGCCTGGTTTTTGCAGCTGTGTTTCAGCGGAAGGGCACGAAGTCAGAGCGAATACCAGACGTGAAACCTAACCCTAAACCCTAAACCAGACGTGTGCTGAATTTCCGAGTTCCATATAAAAGGGCGGCCTACTTCGGATATCACAGGATGACTTCGCGTGCGACGAACGAGATGACATCCAAGGAAGCGCAGGCCCACGAGGCCACCCACGGGAAGCCCGCACAGGGCCGAAAGTGGAAGAAGTTGACGTTGCCCGACGGCTTCTACAAGCAGGACCACGATGCCTGCTGGTGTGGCAAGAAGTGGGACGACACCCACGACGACGAGTTTCACCCAGACGTCTGGACGCAAGTCGACCTCACGCCAGTCGAGGTCCACGAGGCCACCCACGGGGTGTGTGCGCCGGGCTGGGAGTGGCGCCTGCGCACGCAGCCCGCAGGTGAATGGCAAGATGAGGACAGGCACGGAAACAAGAGGCCCTGCTGGTGCGGCGAGCTGTGGAGCGAGGGCCACGAGGACGCCCGCCACGACGACGTCTGGGAGCAAGTCCGCATTGCCCCTACCGTGCTCGGCAAGCGCAAGGCGTCCGGCGGCAGGGCAGAGTCGCCGATTGAATTCGACGAGTCCGAAGACGAGGCGAAAAAGTCCGAAGGCGAGGAAGAGTCCTCGGAAGACTCGGAAGAGGAACTGCCAGAGGGATACCAGATGGGCTGGTACGGGCCCGTCCCGAGCGAGGAATGATGGGCTGCTACGGGCCCGTGCGGAGCGAGGAATGAGACAGCTACTTGCTAAGTTTTATTAAACTAGCACGCCCGCAACCCACACACCTGAGAGTAGCAATGTGTCCTGTATATCATGCTAGCACTGGTGGTCCAGCCCCGTCAGGCGCGCCGAGGCGCGCGAGCAACTGGCGCAGGCGACGCCCCGAACGCCCCGCCTGCTCCCTTGTGCGTGTCGCCGAAAGTGGCACTGTGGAGTGGCACTGTGATTCCGCCATCGCCCGCCACTTCTCGTAACTAACAAGCAGTGCGTCATACAGCCTTTCGTGCTCGTCGCGATTGGCCGCCGTTGGCAATGCGTCTGTGAACACCTGCTTGTACTCGGCCATCTTTTCGAGCAGTGCTGGCAAATTCGCAAGTATCCAGCTTCTGCTACGCCTATCGTGAAATGAGAACGTCGTGTATGAGGTATGGTAAAAGTGTTGTGCTGGTTGTGTAGCTGTCGACCATCTGTGCCGCATCAGCTGGCCTACTGATGGAAACCAGTCGGCCATATGGGCTAGTGTATTCAATGCGTCTTGACACCTTTCTGATGGCGTCGTCCGCTCCCATGTTAAGTCAGGGTAGCAACGCACCGACAACCGATTCACCAAAAAACCGTGGTACCCATAGACGCTGAACAGACGTTTAAACTTACAATATTCTTCTATTTCCAGGAACGTTGCGTCCTCATCCGGAGCCTCCACGAGTTTCCATTCTCCAACACCAGCCTGATCAGGGGCATGCGAGTCACTCGTTCGGAACATGCTGTGCACGCTCCATGTGTCCTTTATATCATGGTGGCACTGGAAGTTCAGACTCAGTGTAAGCAGATCGTGCCAAGGTGAACACAGCACTGAGCCAATTCGTCAGCGCATTGCTGCGATTGGGAATTTTCGTTACGTGAATATGGGTCCGAGCACAAACACGCGAAGACACACCAGCACATACCGAGTCCCGCAAGCACTCCAACCACTATGGTGGCCATAACTTCTGAAGACATGGGCTTGTCTGAGGCACCCGCACCGCATACGCACACCAACGCGTCCAGAAACACAAGGACGGCCACAAGCGATACACCATTCGAGCGGCACATGCTATGTGTTCCTACTTCCTTTATAGTCTCGGCTCGCTGTCGTCCCCTTGTCTTGACGTGTCAAATCTCGCGTTCCACAAGGGACAGTCACTATAGGTATTCGATAAAGGACACTAAACACAAGAACCGCTTTTTCCGTATATAAACAATACACGAATCCAGTAAATGCGTCCGAACTCGCGCGCACTACACATGCTGCTCTTGGTCGCGCGTTCGGCCTTTTCGATGGCGGCAGTGTCGTGTCTCGCGTGTCCGGCAGGCACAGGCGGGCCATGCGGCGGGCCGTGCGTGGACTGCTCAGCGGGGACATACAGAGACGCGCGCGGCAACGCGAGCTGCGCGGCATGTCCGGCCAACTCGGGCGCGTCGTGCCTCGCCTGTCGTGCCGAGAGCGAGTGCCTCTGCAACGCAGGGTACACGGACACGGGCGTGTGCACCGCGTGTATCCCCGGAAAATACAAGAGCGGCGCCGGCAGTGCGGCATGCACGCACTGCGCAACCGGGACGTACTCGAGCGCGGACGCAGGCTCCACGACGTGTGTGCCGTGTCCGCTCGGCACCGGCCAGCACTGCGACGAAATGAACGTTGATCCTGCAACAGGCTACGGCTGTTCGGCCGAGTCTCAGTGTAGATGCAACGACGGGGCGTATGGTCCAGACGGCGGACCGTGCGCGGCTTGCCCGGCAGCTTCTGGCAACTCGTGCGTTTCGTGGTATGCCGTGCCTTGTAGGGATATAAGCGACTGTTCGTGCAACGACGGGATGTATGGTACTGCGGGCGCATGTGCCGCGTGTCCGCCGGACGCGAGCAGCTGGTGCTTTGCGGGCTATTGTCTCGCAATCGAACACTGCTACGACGGAACGTATTAAATAGAGGTATACGATAACGGATACTAAACACAAGAAACACTTTTTCCGTATATAAACAATACAGGCAGTCCAGTAAATGCGTCCGAACTCGCGCGCACTACACATGCTACTGCTCTTGGTCGCGCGTGCTGCGCAGACGTCAGCGCAGTGTACCACAGGATATCCCGGTCCAAACGCAACCTTGATGTGTACATGCGACGCCGGCTACACCGGTGCAAACGTTACAACTTGCACGGCGTGTGTCGCTGGAACATACAAAAACGCGACCGGTTCCGCCGCGTGCATCGCCTGCGCTTCCGCAACATACTCCACCGCAACAGCCGCGACGGCGTGTGTCGCCTGCCCGGCGAACTCGGGCGCGTCGTGCGTCGGCTGCAGCGACGCGAGCGCATGCACGTGCAACCCAGGGCACACGTTTTCGAACGCGTCGGCGGTGTGTGTTGCCTGTCCGGCAGGCACGAGCGGGCCGTGCGAAGGGCCGTGCTGTGTTGCCTGTCCGGCAGGCACGAGCGGGCCGTGCGCCGGCCCGTGCTGCGTCGTCTGTCCGGCAGGCACGAGCGGGCCGTGCGCCGGCCCGTGCTGCGTCGTCTGTCCGGCAGGCACGAGCGGGCCGTGCGCTGGGCCGTGCGTGAACTGCTCGGCCGGGGCATACAGAGACGACAGAGACCCGCTCGGTAACGCGAGCTGCGCGGCGTGTCCGGCGAACTCGGGCGCGTCGTGCGCTGGGTGCAAGACGCAGAGCGAGTGCCTCTGCAACGCAGGGTACACAGGCGCAGTATACCTGTACGAAAGCCAAGAAGTGTGCAACCCGTGTATCGCTGGAAAATACAAGAGTGCGGACACCAATGCAGCGTGCACGCACTGCGCAAGTGGGACCTACTCGAGCGCATACAGAGGTGCCACAAGCTGTGCGTTATGTCCGCCCGGCAGCGGCCAGAACTGCCACGACGGTGGCGGTGATCCTAACTCAGGCGAGGGCTGTTGGGCCGAGTCTCACTGCATATGCAACGACATGTATTACGGTCAAGACGGCGGTCCGTGTGTAGCCTGCCCGGCAGGTTCTGGTGGTTGCTTTTCGACTGGGAACTTCCGTTGCAGAAATGTAAGCGACTGTACACCGGTGGGTTGCGGCGACGGGTCGTACCCTGGTGTAGGCGGGGTGTGTACCGCGTGTCCGCCCGACGCGACCGGCTGGAACTGCCAGTTCGGGGGCGTTTGTATTGGACTGAACGACTGCTACGACGGGTGCCTGCGCGGGCAGTTTGGCCTTGGCTACACCCTCGACGGCTGCGACGTGTGTCCGCCCGATTCGGGCGAGAACTGCTACGGAGTGCCGGGCGAAACGTGTGCCAGTGCAGCCGAGTGTATATGCAACGCAGGGTACAGCGGCCCGGCCGGCGGCCCTTGTTCGTGAGAACTGACACCACTTCATCACTTCATCGCCACTTCATCGTCGACTGCCAAGCGTATAAAAGACGCCCGCTCCCACCGCATGACAGCGTTCCCGGCAGCAACGGGGCGGGTCGACCTGCGCAGCCTGCTCACGCAGCTCCAACACGCAGGCCCCAGGCGCTCGCTCCAGGCACAGGCACGACCGCTGCCCCACGACGTGTATAGCAGCAGGTACGCTGATCACCTCGAGCCTTGGGACGACCGTATTCTCGAGGACGAGGACGAGGCCGAGGCCGAGGCCGAGGACGAGGCCGAGGCCGAGGACGTCGTAAACGTAGCTGATTACCCCGCCCGCTTGGATTTTATTGGGCACTTGATACACGACATACTAGGCGACGCACAAATGCATCTATACCCGGAGTTGAACCCCATGTTTGTACTGTTTCAAGAGGCACTGATGACATTCAGAAGCTACCAACCCCAGAATTACGAGATGTATATCCACGAAATCGAACTTGTATACAACCAAATGGTGTCCCAAATCAAATCCTTGTACACATTTGAAAATACAGGTCGATACGAGGGCGACATCGCACAGGGTCTAAACGACATAATGGACATTCTGTCGGTCATGGGATACAAATTGCACTTTGTCAAGTTTCTTGAAGTAGCAACCGAGCAAGTGAGAACTGAATTCCTGACACACGCACACACTGAGCTGGAGGCCCTCGCTGATTTGATTGATGACGAAGAGCTCGCAATCCTTTGTCAACAATTTGACACGGCATTCACAGCATTCAATGGGCTCTCGAGAAGCCTGCTTCTCGAGAGCCGCAGCTCCATGGAGCTGCATTACGGCACCTTGGTGTGGTCCACCATGGAGCGGCATTACCGCACCTTGGTGGACCACATCAGGGACCTCTACGTCCTCCAAGATGCATCTCGATATGAGCGACACATCATACGTCGACACAGCCCAGAAACACGATTTCGGCTAGAGTATCACACACACACACTGGTGGTCGGTCTGCTGTGTTACGGCGAGTTCTATCACTTTGACACCCACGACCTGCACGTGTTTGACGACGGATACTGGGAACGGGTCCGGCGTAGGCATGCTCTTCCCACCGGAGGCGCATAGATTCTATGACTACCGTGAAATTCCTTCATACACTTGACAACCAATATGCCACACACCCTACGTTTAATGAATCAACGTAGGTCAGTTCAGTTTTCGTTAAGAGAACACTCAACGTAGATCATCTCGAACCCCAGGACAAGGCTGTCGACGGTGTCGTTGGCGTCGAAGACGACCTTCTTGAGCTGGCCGTCCTGCATGCGGTAAAAGTCCTTGTCCGCGGGACGCCATCCACGGTGCTCGCACAAAGTGTCAACGAGTACCTGCATGCTGGTCGAGCCGAGCGCGTCGGGCATGTGCGCTACGTTGTGCTGTGGAGGCCAATGTGTCACGTCCGCGGCCATGAAGCTGACGGCGCGCTCCATCGTGGGATGGAGGACCCTGGTGAGCGCGTGGGAACTGGGAACGCGTTCGGCGTACACTCTTTCATCTACGAGCGATTCCGGCATGCCGTAGTAGGCGAAGGTCTTGTCCGGAGAGAGTCTCATCCAATTGTGGTACAGGTACACGTCGCACCCGAATATATTCCGGATGACATCGAGCATATCCTTGATCAGTTGTGATGGACTAGCATCGAACCGCACAGACATCATTTCCGAGGTGTCTTGGTCGATTACCACACGGACTTCGAACTGAGCCATGTGCGTGATCCTCTGGACTGGGCGGTCGTATATAGTGCGGCTCCACTTTGTGCTGCACATCCTGCCACTCATAAACGCCTTCTTTTGATGCACCGGACTTGCCCGGCCGCAGATACCAATGAAGCAGAGAGTGTCGGCGTGTGCTCGACACAACTACCTAACCTGAAATACGGTATATAACACCACTGCGTGCTTATCATGGCAGCCCACCCTTTCCGGCCGCAGCTGCTCCTGAATAGACGAGACGTGTGCACCCTCAGATCAGACATGGTCCTCCTGGAATCCACGGATGGGGCAGATAACGAAGCGTGTGGCCAGCCAGTAAAGCAGTGCCAACGCATAGTCACCCGGTTCAATATATAGCACGTCGTGGGTTCGATCATGTTCGGATCGGAAGACGAGGAGAATCTGTTTGCCGGTCTGGTACAGGAAATCATAGCATGCATTGAAGCTTTGCCAGTAGATGAAGATTGGGCACAAGCCGTGTTATTCGGACTGGGATTGCACACGAACTGGAGCGGGCATATTGCGGGGGCGGCATTCCGGGAATGGGACGATTATAGACGTAGCCGTGCAGAAATAAATAGCGGCCGTATTTTATGGTTGTGCTGCTCGAACCTCTATTTCTATGTGAGGATGCCACAGGCTCCAAGCGAGCGTAATCTCCAGGTGCATGTCTTCAGCGTAATCGACAGCTGCATGTTGGATCGTGGACTGCCGCAAAGGGCTAAGAATAATTTGGTCCATCTTGAAAGGCTGCTGCACGAATTTGACCGAGAATATCGCAAATATGATACTCATGCTGACACACTTGGGCGTGCGGCAACACAAGCACCAAACGCACACACTCTATCCATGTTACTGACTCGATTGGAAGGAATTCATGATGGAACAGACTTAGAAGAAATAGAAGAAATACAAGAGAAAAAGGAATTCAAAAAGGAACAGTTTTTGACGGATGTAGAATACCTGTATGAGCATCGCTACATAACACCCGAAACGCTGAACATGCTGAAGAGGACCTCAAAGAGCACCAAGGCCATGGTCGAAAAATGGAAGCTTCCGTGCAAGGTGAAAGTGCGTCAGGCCTGGTTCGGGGAACAAAACGAAGGAGCAGATCGCCTGTTGGGCCAGAAGATACAGGCGTTGCAAGCGCTGCATCCAATCCTAGAGCTGGACCTGAGTGGAATCCCCATCATGCTAGATATCATCGGGCCCGAGCTGGCACGATGCGCGGACCTGACTCGTCTGAATCTCTCTGGGATTCGGCCGCTTTTCAGACCAGCTGCAGACGAGACAGAGCTTTCACACGTATTTGCATCTACGAAAATTATTCAAACACTTATGGACCGGACAAAATTGACGCACCTCGACCTGAGCAGCACTGACTTTGACGACGGCTGTGCATACCTCTTTGCCCGAATGCTGCCCCAAGTTGCCAAAGCGCTCACCCACCTCAATCTGAGCACCGACCAGCCCCCGTCGGCCTCTCTTCTTTGGAGTGAGAAAGCGAAAGTTACTCTTATCCGCGCGGATTTCCCAGCACTTGTGGACCTCGATCTGACGGGTCTGCCTTTCAATGATCAACAAGCAGAAGCGCTGCGAGAAGCCTGGGGAGAAACAGGCAGGCCACCAGAAGGCCTGCATCTGTAAAATCGACATCGTTTTCATGTGTGGGCACGCCGACTGCACATTCTCAACAGGCTCGGTCGTGCTATTCTACCAACTGTGCGAGTCCGAGTCGTCCGGGTCGGCGAGGAGCCAGTCAGGCTCTTCGCCGAGCGTCTGGAACAGAGCCGTCAGGCTCAGCAGCCCCGGGTCCTGCGTCGTCTGCGCGTCCCGCAACTTTGCGCCATATTCCCACTTATACCAACTCGCGACCGGCGCTTGCTCGTTCGGAACCAAGAGGAAGTGCACACCGCCAGCTGGCATCGTCCCAGACTCGCGGTCCGCGTCACGCGCGAAGTGACTGTCTTTGCCGCTCGATGCAAAGCTCAGGCCGTGCTCCTGCAGTGTTTGCTCGAACCACGGCCCGAACCTGCACTCTTCGTAACCGTCGTTGTTTCCGTGGCTGTACATCGGCCAGTATCGTTCGGCGCGCGCACAGTGGCGGCAGCGGCAGCGTGGACCGCCCGGGCGTGTGTTGTTTGCATGAGACATTAACTTCCTGAGCGTGCACATGCCGTGGTCACGCCAAAAGAGCATTAGAGTGAGGCGCTCGTTCTCGCGCTTCAGCTCGAGGAACCGCTGGTCCAGCAGGATCTTGGACACCAGCGCCAGGCGGTCGACAGCAGCCATCCTTGTTATTATGTGCTATATTTGCATCACATAAGCCTACATTATTCTCGTTCCCAATTATTTTTGAAAGGCATGCCCGTTTATTAAAACACAACAATTCCAGGTTTAGATGAGTAAAGATTATAAGACACGCGGCACACACATATGCAGCAAGCAATAGCACGCCAGACATCATTCTCAGCCCGCATGGCGTTGGAGATGTATTTTATACACGACAATACAGGCGACGGCAATCGCGAAATGCAAAGAATGAACCACGTCAACAACCACTACAGGAAGTGTGTCATGACACTGCGGTCATCTGACTCGGAGAGAGGAAGTGCAGCGTGGTTCACCAGACTGTGGATCTCGATGCAGAGTGACGACCAGGACGCTTTTGAGTTGAATGTGGAACAGAAGTATCTTTTTAGGCAAGGCGATTTTCATGTGTCCCGGGGCACACACTCCGAGTGTCCGGTAATATTCTATTTATATTCGGTCCTCAACCCATTGGTTCTTAGAACTTTCAGTACACATGCCACGGTGATTCACGAGTCGGCGCTAGGCATTCTCCGCAGCCCACAGTCTCGTTGGACACAGGCTCACCATGTTCTGCATAATCCCAGTTTAGGACACAACGAATACCGGTCGTTTCTAGATGAGGCTTACGATGCACCTGAAAATCGAGGGAATCCACTCCTAAGGATGTCATTAACCGCAACAACGAACCCCACCCTGTCCAGTTTGCTCACACAGCTCCAAGCCTTAAACAGCATCATTCTCAGACCGCAGGGGCCTGGTGTGTCATCAGTGGAACTTAACAATAATAAATTCTGTATATAAGACCATACAATTACACTTATCACATCATGCTTTCAGATAACGACAAGCGTGTCTTATTGGAGCCCCTTTTTTACTCCATCTTCATTACACAGATGATGCTGACTCTGAGGGCAACCATCGAGAACGTGACAGCGGACGTCATCAAAGTCACAGTTGGATCGGCAGTGTTTTCGGAATTGGGCAAGATGTGTCTATGCCTCAACAAAGAAACACGAAAGCGAGTCCTGGATTGCATGCACAAATTCAATAGCGTCTTGTTCGTGGGGTTCGTGCAATCTTGGACAAGAAACTTTATCAAAAATTGGATTTATGACAACAGTGTAAATCATTTTGAGTTTCATGTCGGTTATGAGCCCTATAGGAAGTACAAATCGGTCTTCAAAATCAAGGCTTGTGACTTGCATATGCCAACGGATGATGATCCTAATCATTCCTTGGTCAAGATCACATCGTCTGAGATCCTACACGGAGTAGCCCCAGGTAACGTGTCTACACAGAATTTTGAGTACTCGCAAACACCCCAGATGGTCGATTTTTGTTTCGACACGATCTTCAAAGAGGACCTCAACTTGCACCTCACTCGTATGATCCAAAAGACACACCGGTACTTCGTGTCTAAGGCTCAAGAACAGGAGCACGAAGCTGACAACCAAAAAAGGCGCAAGCTAGGCGACTTCGCGACCTAACGTGTGGGAAGGCGTCCAAGCAACTGTTCACTGTTGCAGAGCTCGCAACAGCGATGAGTAATGAAAAGATGTGTCGGGTCTCCTTGGTCTTTCTTGATTCACCGAGCGCCGCATGTTTGCTAAGCCACCATTCGCGTCTCGGTATAGGTCGCCCAAATACCACACGGCGTCCCCTATCTGTCTTCTATCATATAGGGTGTGTGTGTCTCTGAGGTTTAGTTGTGAAACAACTAGATAGTACGTCTCGCCATCCGCCAAAGATACATCACCGAACATGTCTTGCATTGTTGGTTCGCTCCATGCTGCATTCTCGCTGTCCGCCCAACGCAGTCCACGAGGCCGCACGGTCCAATTTAGTCGTTGCGCACCGTATCCGACTTCCGAAGGGTACCACAGCGTCGGCCTCCACGCGGCATTTATCACATCCGACACTCTGTCCTCCATCGCAAAATAAGAACCTGTTCTGTGTATTAAACCATACTGGTTCACCAAGTCCATTTGCACAGACAGCTCGGCGCGCCTGCGCATGTGACGCTGTGCAACGGGTTATATATAAGGCAGCACACATGCCGTCATGTTTGAGTATACTGACGATCGGGACGCCTTTGCTGAACGCATGCGAAGGATCATACACTGCATCGACACGCTGCCACGAGACAAAGCGTGGTCAAAAACCCTTCTGCACTCACTGAGCCTACAATTCTTATCGGACGGAACGCTATCGGGTGCGCTGGTCGGTTCCTTCGCAGACTATAAAAGAGACCGTTACAAATATGCAAAGAACATATTCCTTTGTTGTGAGACGCTTTCACTCTGCTTGAAAGAACAAACCCATGGGAGCGTCTTCGACATTATCAAGCACTTTCTGCAGTATGGAACGGGTGGTGATACACGCGATTTCTACTCTGACCTCGAGCACTTGAAGGAACTGCGAGACTTGCTGCGCGAGTTTGACAAAGAATTCAAACCATTTCAGGAATTATCCACAGACACTCATGCCACGCGCGAGCTGAACGCGCTGCTGACAAGACTAACTGCGACGCTTGTTTAGATGAGTAAAGATTAGTATGGTAAAGCGGTGAAACGTCAATAAATAAAAAGGGCAAAAATTATGAGTAAAGCGCACCCCTTAATTTAAGGTACCAAGTAAACAGTGCTCATCGTGCTGCTGGTAGTGTTGTGCTGAGCGTGCTGCTGTCCTCGATGACTGCGACGAGGCGCTGCAGCAGCGCGCGCAGCTGCACGTCGCGCGTGCCGGCGGAGACAAAACGGAGGACGTAGAGCGTGGGGTAGCAGCACTCGCGGCTGTCGGGCGTGACCTCGCGTATGTCGAACTCGCGGTCGAAGTGCTTGATGTTAAAGGTTAAAGGCAGGCGCACCTCTGTGTGAGGCAGCGCGTCGACTATAGGCAGACAGCTGCCTTTCACAGCGTGCTCGGGGTTGCAGTGCTGCTGCACGTGCATTGTGGCGCCCGTCGTGTTCGTGACGAAGATGGCGATCG
>Ga0209296_1000795_pt1 | contig 26561 bp, 34 predicted proteins | sample S_130206_EF_Meta_FD_187319 | JGI IMG/M metagenome (GOLD analysis project Ga0209296, IMG submission 187319) | Freshwater microbial communities from Lake Simoncouche, Canada to study carbon cycling - S_130206_EF_MetaG (SPAdes) (version 2) | ecosystem: Environmental > Aquatic > Freshwater > Lake ...
ATTTCTCACGCATCTCCGAAGTTGGGATGTTTTTGTAAAACAAAAAAGCAAATCAGATAAGATGGTTTTATGAATGACTTGCGTATTGTGAAAGTTAAAATCAGTTCACTTCAATCTGATCCTGATAATGCACGCAAACATAGCGATAAGAACATTGATGCGATTGTTGGTTCTTTGAAAAGGTTTGGTCAAAGGAAACCGATTGTGGTTACTGGTGTAAATATTGTCATTGCTGGTAACGGAACTTTGTTGGCTGCTAAGAAACTTGGTTGGTCTGAGATTGTTGTTGCTTACACTCCGAGTGATTGGACCTTTGAACACGCTCGCGCTTATGCTTTGGCTGATAATAGAACTTCTGAATTAGGTGAGTGGGATAACGACAAACTTGCTATGCAACTGATTGAATTAGATTCTGTTGGTTGGGAATTGGATGATGTTGGGTTTGAGAAACTTGAACCGCCAGCAGGTGAGTTGAAAGACAAGAAATCCAACTGGGTTGATTGTGATGATTGTGGTCGAAAGGTTTTAAGTAAAGACAATGAGCAATCCACCGAAACCGATTGAGTTAAAAAGAAAACTTGGTAATCCTGGTAAGCAGGCTTTGCCTAATGAGAATGATGTGATTTTGATTCCTGCTGTTACTAATATTCCTGAGCCGTCTCGTCAATTGTTTGATGCTGGTTTGGAGTTGTGGAATCGGACTTGGAGAATGGGACAACTTTGGATTTCACCGAATACTGATATTGAACTTTTGTTGATGACTTGTGAAATGTTGGATGAGCGTGTGAGGTTGAGAACTTTTGTTTGGAATACTCCTGATGCTTGGCGTGAACGTAAAGCGTTGAGAGAATTGGAAAAGAATATTACTAATAGTTTGTCTTTACTTGGTTTCACTCCGACTGATCGTTCACGTCTTGGTGTTGCTGAGGTTAAAGCGAAATCTAAGTTAGAGGAGTTGCGTGCCAAACGTGATAACAGAAACTAAAACTTGGCCGCCTCGTTGGCTTACTTCTGTTTCTGATTCTGAGTTATCTCAATCGCGTGGTTGGGAAGTTTCAGATTTTATTAACTCTATGTGTATACAAACTAAGGACACGGTTGCTGGTCGTTCTGGTCAGCAGATTGTTCTGCGTGATTGGCAATTAAAACTTTTAGATAATCTTTTTGCTGTTCGTGAGGATGGTCGTTTTAAGAACCGTACTGCTTTGATTGGTATGCCTCGTAAAAACGGTAAGTCTGCTTTGTCATCTGGTATTGCTTTGTGGGGTTTGTTTATGGGTGAGCAGGGTGGGGAAATTTATTCTTGTGCTGCTGATCGTGATCAGGCGCGAATTGTTTTTGGTGATGCTAAGAAAATGATTGAGGCTGAACCTGAGTTGTTGGCTCAAGCAAAGTTGTATCGTGATGCGATTGAGATTCCGTCTACTGGTTCTATTTACCGTGTGCTTTCTTCTGAGGCTTACACAAAAGAGGGTTTGTCACCAACACTTGTAATTATGGATGAGTTGCACGCTTTACCCAATCGTGAATTGTTTGACGTTATGACTCTTGGTATGGGTGCTAGGCGTGAACCAATGTTGATGGCTATTACTACTGCTGGTGTTAAAACTGATCAGACTGGTCAAGATTCAATTGCTTACAATTTGTACCAGTATGGACAAAAAGTTATTCGTGGCGAATATGATGATCCATCTTTTTTTATGGCTTGGTGGGAAGCGTCTATTGAATCTGATCACCGTGATCCTGAGACGTGGAAAGTTGCTAATCCTGCTTATGGTGATTTGAACTCTGTTGAGGATTTTGAGTCTGCTGTTAAAAGAACTCCTGAAGCAGAGTTTAGAACTAAGAGAACTAATGCGTGGGTTTCATCTCAAACAGCGTGGTTGCCTAATGGTGTTTGGGAATCAAGAATTGTCAAGAAAGAAATTGATAATGATGTTCCAATAGTTCTTGGTTTTGACGGTTCTTTTTCTGGTGATGCTTCTGTAATTATGGGAGTGACTATTGAAGATGAGCCACACGTTTTTATGGTTCAGGCTTGGGAGAAGCAAACGACTGATACAGACGATTGGCGGGTAGATTCTTTAGAAGTGGAAGATACAATTATTCAATTTTGTAAAAACCATAATGTTAAAGAAATTGCTTGTGATCCTTTTCGTTGGCAACGAACTATGCAAGTTTTACAAGATTCTGGTTTACCCATTGTTGAGTGGCCATCAACTTCTGCTTCAAGAATGATTCCTGCTTGTGCCAAGTTTTATGATGCTGTTGTTTCAGAAAAACTGACTCAGGATGGCAATGCTTTGTTGGCTCGTCATATATCTAACGCCGTTGTTAAAGTTGATAGACTTGGACCAAGGATTGTTAAGGAACACCGCGGCTCGCCTAGAAAGATAGATGCCGCAGTTGCTAGTATCATTGCATTTGATAGGGCAACAGTTTCTCGAAACGAACCTGAGCCTTTGATTCCACAGTTTTTTGTATAAGGAGTATTTTGCTTCCATCCATTATTCAAGCAATCGGTTTAGTAACAATTTCAATCGGATTAGGTTTAGTTTTCATTCCAGCAGGCGTAACCGCTTTGGGTATCTCTTTGCTGCTAGTTGGCATATCTCTTGAAAGAAGTAAGTAATGTTAAATAATTTATTTGGTTTCGATAAGAGAGCAATCTCTTTCCAATCCATTTGGGGTTCTGGAGATTCTTACGCTTTCACAACTGACTCTGGTGCTGTGGTTGATGAAAATACGTCAATGAAGATTACACCGTTTTATGCTTGTGTGCTTTTAATTTCTGACACCATTTCTACTTTGCCTGTTGATGCTTTCATTCGTAGAGACGGCAACCGTGTTCCTTACAGACCAAGACCAGCCTGGGTACAAAAACCTGATGTTGATTTAATGAGAACAGAACATTATCAACAAGTTCTTGTTTCTTTACTTCTTGATGGCAACGCCTTTATCCGTATCTATCGTGATAACCGTGGGGATGTTGCAAATTTAGTTTGTCTTGATCCACAGCGTGTAATGGTTCAAAGAAACTCTGTCACTCGTGAAATGGAATACGTCATTGACGGTTCTGAATCAAGCGTGGTATCAGCAAAAGAAATGTTGCATATTACTGAGATTCGTAAACCTGGTGCTTTAAGAGGTTTATCAAGAGTTAATGAATTAAAAGAAAACCTTGGACTTGCTTCATCTATGCAATCTTTCGCTGCACGTTTCTTTGGTCAAGGTGCAACAACTTCAGGTGTTATCGAATACCCAGGTAACTTAACAACTGAACAAGCCAAGTCTTTGCAAAACAGTTTTGATTCAACACATAGAGGTTTTAGAAAAGCACACAAAACAGGAATTTTATCTGGTGGTGCAAAGTTTACTAAAACTGGTGTGAATCCTGACGAAGCACAAATGTTGGAATCACAAAAGTTCCAAGTTGAATCTATTGCTCGCTTGTTCCGTGTTCCACCTCATATGATCGGTGTAACAACTCCTGGCGCACAATCTTACGCTTCGATTGAACAAAATAATATCAACTTTGTTGTTCACACTCTTAGACCATATATTGAAAAACTTGAAGAAGCCTATTCAACTTTACTTCCAGCAGAAGCGTTCTTAAAGTTTAACGTTGATGGTTTACTTCGTGGAGATTTCACAACAAGAATTTCTGGTTACTCAATTGGTTTACAAGCAGGTTTTTATTCTGTGAATGATGTTAGACGTTTTGAGGACTTACGACCTGTTGATGCAGGTGATCAATTCCGTGTGCCTTTGGCAAATATCAACTTAGTTGAGGCTGGCGTTGTTGAACAAGATAAACGTGTATCTATGGCAACCAGACTTGTGCAAACAGGTTTTGATCCATCAAGTGTTCTTTCTGCTCTAGGACTCCCAGCAATCGCACACACAGGAGTTCCATCAACACAATTACAACAAGTTGCACAAATTGATCCACAAGATCCAACTGCTGTTTATGATGTAACTCGTTCAAGTGAAATCAATGTGCAAATACCTGAAACAGTTGTAAATGTTCCACCAGCAATTATCAATGTTCAACCACCAACAGTAAATATCAACACACCTGATCCTAAGCCTTTGATCAGAACTGTTGAACGTGATGAGAACAATCACATTGTTAGAATTATAGAAACAAGTGGAGAGTAAATGGCAACAGGTTTAAGCGCATATTTGGCTAATAGTTTTTTGAACGCATTAGGTAACGCAACAGCATATTCTGTTGCAACACCATATATTAAGTTACACGTTGGCGATCCTGGTGTTAATGGCACAACTAATCCCGCTGTTGAAACAACACGCAAATCTGTTTCTTTTGCTGCTGCTAATGCTGGCGCTATTGCTTCAGATGCTGACATTACTTGGACTAACATTGCTGGCTCAGAGGATGCAACACATTTTACTGCTTGGGATAATTTGACTGCTGGAAATTTTTTGTTTTCAGGAACAATTACTGGCAATCCTTATACTGCTGGCGATACTTACACTATTGCTTCAGGTTCTTTAACTGCTTCACTAACAGTCGCAAGTTAGTTAAATGTCAGTCAAGCGTTTTATTCTTGACTCTGGGCTTTTAGACCAAGACAGAATAATTGGTACAGGCACAGTTGTTCTTGATACTCGTGCTGTTCTTGATTCAAATATTATTGCTGGAAATGGCTATGATGTTTCTTTGGGTTACAACAGCAACATAAATCTTTATGACGGCTCAAATCTTGTTTACGATTTTGCAGATGCACCTTTGGGTGGAATGTCTGCCACAGTTCAATCAATACCAACAGTAAAAGTTATTGTCACAGCAGAATTAGGTGCTATCAGTTCGATAGCGCAAACAGGCGTAGCACATTCAGTCCAAGGTGCTGCGAATTTTGGTTTGCTTACCGCTAACGCAAATACTTTGCCAACAATCCTGCCTATATTAAATGCAACATTAGATGGTTTGAGTTCATCAGCCACAGCGGTTGTTGAAAAAGTGGCTCAAGCGCAATCTTTACTTGGATCACTAAATTCAACAATTAGTGCAATACCTGAAGTTGAAGTAGTAGCAGTTTCAGAAATGGGTTCTTTAGTTGCCAACGCTGATGCCGTTATTCCTAATCCACCTGAACCAGAGCAGCATTATGGTTCAAGATATGGCTACTACCAGGTTCAAAATAAAAAGAAACCTGAACCAGTTGAAATTAAACCAACAATTATTAACTATGACTTTGAGCCTCTTGAGCCTTTAATTAAAACAATTTTTGCAAGCAGTCAAAGCAACCTTTTTGGTTTAAGCAGTATGGCGCAAAGTCGGATAGACTTTTCTTCAGAGCAAGATGACCTTGACTTGCTTATGATTCTTTAGGATGGGTTAATGCCTTTATCAACTTCTCAAGTTACTGTCACAACTTCCCCAACTTTGTTGGTCGCTGGTGAGACTAACCCAATTTTGGTTCATTTACATTTACACGACAACACAGACAATGTTTACATAGGTAACTCAACTGTGACAACCTCAACAGGTTTAAGACTAATTAAGCAAGACTCTTTTGAAATCAATTTAGCGCCAGGAAATGCTTTGTATGGAATCATCACAACTTCCACAGCAACAGTTTCCATTATGAAGCAGGTTTTGTAATGCCATATTTTATTACTGACTCATCACCTGACTGTTCTGGTTGGGCAACTATTAAAGAAGATGGCGAAGTTGTTGGTTGCCATCAAAACAAACAAGATGCTATTGATCAGATGGTTGCTATTTCTTTATCTGAAGAATTAGAACCTGGTGGCGAAAGAGCAGAACCAGACGGTTTAATCGTAAATGATTTTGTTTCTTGGAATACTTCTGGCGGTAGAGCAAGAGGGCAAATTGAAAGAATTGTTCGAGATGGTTCAATAAATGTTCCAAATTCTTCCTTTACGATAACTGGCACTCCTGACGATCCTGCTGCTTTAATTGTTGTATTTAGAGAAACCTCAGATGGTTACGAAAGCACAAATGTTAAAGTTGCACATAAATTTTCAACTTTGACAAAGATAAATGATTTGAGAAGTATCCGTTTGGATTCAGGACCACAAGCGGTAATTGTTGATATTGATGGAACTCTTATTGGTTCTGGTGGGAGAAATGAAAAGGTTTACAACTTTCTTGACGATATGACTGACACAGAAATTTTTATTGTCACAGGTCGTAACGTGGATGACCGTGAATCAACAATCAAACAATTAGATGATTTAAGTATTGACTATGACAGACTATTTATGAATCCTGGCTCAACTGCTGATACAGCAGATTTTAAGAGAGTCACAGCAGAAAATTTGTTGAAAGAATACAATGTGATTCTTGCAATTGATAACAATCCGACAATGAGAAAAGTTTATAGGGATTTAGGTATCACCGCTTTGGATGTTCCTGATGTGCCAGATGTTCCTAGTGATGAAAATGATCCTGATGAAGAACGTGCAGTTAATTTAGAAGCACCAGCATATATGCGTGCTGCTGCTCGCAGAGGTTTAGAACTAAACAGCCAAGGTTTTGGTGGTAATGGTTTAACAGATAAAACTAAACAAGAAGCCCGCGATATGGCTGAGGGTCGTGTCTCTGAAGATAAGTGGCGCAGGATTGCTCCTTGGATTGCTCGACACCTTGTTGATTTAGATGCACCAAGTAATTCTGATTCAAGTGATTCAGGTTTCCCTGGTGCGGGACTTGTCGCACATTTACTTTGGGGAAGCGGACCAAGTAAGCGTGCTGCTGAAAGAACACAGAGTTATGCCCAAAGCATTGTTGATCAGTTAGATGCTGAACAAAATATGCAACGTTGGGCAACAATCAATGTAAAATCAAATAAGAGCGAAAAGGAAAATACTGTGAACAAAGTTGAACGCCGCATTAAAACAGATGTTGATTTTGAATTAAGAGTTACTACAACCGAATCTGATGGTATGAGATTTACTGGTTATGCCGCTGTATTCAATAGTGATTCTGAACCATTACCATTCATTGAAAGAATTATGCCTGGTGCTTTTCAACGTTCACTCAAGGCAAGAAATGAAGTTAAACTTTTTAAGAATCACAATATGGATGAAGTGTTGGCTTCTACTCGTTCAAAAACTTTAAGACTTTCTGAAGATTCAAAAGGTTTATTGGCTGAAGCAACTTTGCCTGACACAACTGCTGGTCGTGATTTGGCTGTGCTTATGAAACGTGGAGATGTTCACGCAATGTCTTTTGGTTTCTCTGTTCCAGCAAGAGGCGATTCTTGGTCTGATGATGGTATGACTAGACAATTGAAAGAGATTCGTTTACACGAAGTTTCTATTGTTACTGGTTTTCCAGCATACGAAGCAACTACTGCTTCTGTTAGATCGTTAGATATTTTGGCTTCTAGAACAAATGTTGATGCTGATGCTTTGGCTGATGCGTTGAACAAGTTGGAATCTGGAGATAAGTTGCCTAATGTTCAAGCGGACTTGTTACAAGAAGTGGTTACTAAGTTAAGAGAAAACACTCCATCTGCTGATGAGTTGCTGGAACTTAAACGTAAACAACTTGACCTACTATTCAAGGCGGTATAACAATGGACAAACAACAAATTAAAGAAGCAATCTTAAAGGCTGCTGGCAATCCTGAGTCAGGCGTAATTGCTGAGTTTGCTGATGCTATGGCTGAGGCTGTTGCAAATCTTGACAAACCTATTGAAACTAAAAAGTTTAATCCTATTGCAGAAACAAGAATTACAGAAATTTCTGAGACACGTTAAATCTTTGTTAGACTGATGGTGGTTGCGTGGATGCCACCACCATATTTACTGTCGAGTGAGCCTCGCAGACGCATAAACACAAATCAATTCTATAAGGAGATTCAGAATGTCTGAATACATTAAGCAACAACACGAAGCACGTCAGAACGCTTGGGCAGAAGCCAAAGCACTTCTTGACGGTGCAGCAGCAGAAAAAAGAGATTTATCTGCTGAGGAAAATGCAAAATACGAACGTATTTCTGCTGACCTAGATACAAGAGCAAAAGTAATCGAAACACTTAAAGCAGATGCAGATCGCGAATTGCGTGCAGCAGAAGCAATGCGTGGATTAGAAAACCAAGCACGTCCAGTTGCAGAAGTTGCATCACAAAATGATGACGCAGAAGCAATCCGTGCAATGGCAAGAGGTGAAGTTCGTTCACATACTTTTGAAAAAAGAGATGTCGTAAAAACTTCAACTGGCGCACCTGTTCCAACAAATTTTTACAACCAAGTTATCTTGCTTGCAAGACAATCTGGTCCAATGTTGGAGACTTCAACAATAATCAATACAGCAGGTGGCGAGAACTTACAAATGCCATCAATCGGTACATACTCATCTGGCACAATTGCTGGAGAAGGTACTGCTATCGGAGAATCTGATCCAGTATTCAACAGTTTCATTACGCTGTCTGCTTACAAATACAGTTTCTTAACACAAGTATCACGCGAACTTATTGAAGATAGCGGAGTGGATATTTTGTCATTCCTCGCTTCACAAGTAGGCCAATCACTCGGCTATTCCGTGAATACCGCGCTGACAACAGGCACAGGAACAATTGAACCTAACGGTTTAGTTACTCGTGCAGGTTCAGCACTTGTAGGAACTTCATTAAATCCAACAGCAGATAACCTAATTGATTTAGTTTACTCAGTTGATGCTTCAGGTCGCAGACTTGCTGGCACAGGATTCCAAATGAATGGTACATCAATTGCAAACGTGCGTAAATTGAAAGATACTGCGGGACAATATTTGTTCCAACCATCTCTTTCAGCAGAAGCACGCGACTTGCTACTTGGATACCCAATTTACGAAAACCCAGCAATGGCAACAGCAGCATCTGCTGTTAGACCAGTCATATTTGGTAACTTACCTAGTTACTATGTAAGACAAGTTGGCGGAATTAAATTGGATCGTTCTGACGATTTTGCTTTCAATACTGATCTTGTGACATTCCGTGCCACATTCCGTGTTGATGGTAACTTGGTTCAAACAAGCCACGTTAAATACTTTAAGTCAAGCAACTCCTAAACCGAGTCTTACTTAAAAAAAGTTCTGGGACACGGAGCGCAGGCCGTGTCCTAGACATAACTTGTCCCTCATCTGTAATAAGGTGGGGGACACCCTGCGTATATATGGAGACTCTGCGTGAACCGTGAACAAAAAAGATTATTAGCAAAACAAAATAAAAATCAAAACGTACAAAATGTCGTACAACACCCAAGACGTATTCTTTGGGTTTCTAATGCACCTTGGGCTTCAACTGGTTATGGCCAACAAACAGCACAAGTAATTCCAAGATTAAAAAAAGATAACAATGATGTTGCCATTGTGGCAAATTATGGTTTAGAAGCATCCACAACAACTTGGAACACTCCTACTGGTCCTGTTCCTATTTATCCTCGCGGTATGGAGCAATGGTCTAATGATGTTATTCCTGCACATATGCACGACTGGACTATAAGAGATAAAGATGCAGAAAATTTGTTGATAACTTTATTTGATGTTTGGGTATTTAAGGGCGAGAAGTGGGCTGAGTGGCCTGTTGCTTCTTGGACTCCAGTTGATCACGTTCCAGCACCACCAGATGTTTCTGCTTGGTGCAGACTTCCAAATGTTTATCCTATTGCTATGAGCAAGTTTGGTAAATCAATGTTTGAGAATGTTGGTATCGAATCTTGGTATGTGCCTCACGCTATTGAAAAAGTTTTTAAGCCAACAGAAAAAATTGTTGTTGCTGATGGTGAAGCAATTGATCCTAAAACTTTTATGAGATTACCTAAAGACCGTTTTGTTGTTGGTATGAACGCGGCAAATAAAGGTGTAATGCCTAATCGTAAAGCGTTTGGTGAAAACTTGTTAGCATTTTCAATGTTTGCAAAACAATATGATGACGCAATTCTTTATATTCATACTGACGCATCAGGTTCTATGGGTGGAATCAGGTTGATGGAGTTAATTATCTCTGTTGGTATTCCTGTTGAAAAGGTTGTGTTTGCTGATCCTTATTTGTTGCGTACAGGTTTGAGTCAGGAAACTATGGCAGCAATTTATTCTCAAATGGATGTGCTTCTTGCAACTTCTTATGGTGAGGGTTTTGGTGTTCCAACTGTTGAAGCCCAAGCGTGTGGCGTTCCTGTAATTGTGTCGGATTTTGCCGCAAGCGCAGAGTTATGCGGAGATGGCTGGAAAATCGGTGGGCAACCTCTTTGGGATGCACCACAAAAATCTTTCTTCCATATTCCTAATGTTCCAGAAATTGTTGAAGCACTCACACAGGCGTATAACAGAACTCGTGGCCCATCTCAAAAAGCAATTGATTTTGCTAAACAATATGATGCTGATTCAGTTTATGAAACTCAATGGAAACCAACTTTAGACAGCATATTTTCAAGAGTCGCTTCAGATAGGCTTAAAAAGCCCACAGAAGCAAAATAACAGGGTTTTAACCTTAAAGGGTAGGCAGATTGTGGGTAAAAGTTGAAAGTTGTTATTACAGGCGTTGGTGGCTTTCTAGGAAGCCATCTAGCGGACACCTTTATTGACGCTGGTTGGCAAGTAACAGGAATAGACAACTTTCTAGGCGGCTACAAAGATAACGTTTCAGATCAAGTTGATTTATTTGAATTAGATTTACTTGATTTAGATTCACTAAAAGAACCTTTTGCAAACGCTGACCTTGTTATACACGCTGCTTGCACAGCATATGAGGGTTTATCCGTATTCAGCCCAAGTCTGGTTGTTGCTAACACAATTCAAGCAACCACAAATGCTTTAACAGCATCAATTCAAAACAATGTTAAAAAGTTTGTTTACCTTTCATCAATGGCACGTTACGGTGATAAAAAAGGTGAATTGTTTACAGAAGATATGACTCCTAACCCACAAGACCCTTACGGAATTGCTAAGTTTGGTTCAGAACTTCTTGTAAAAAACTTATGTGAAACTCACGGACTTGATTGGGTAATTCTTGTTCCACATAACATTATTGGCCCACGACAAAAATATGATGATCCTTACAGAAACGTTGCATCAATTTTTATCAACAGAATGTTGCAAGGTAAACAACCAATCATTTATGGTCAAGGCAAATCAATGCGCTGTTTCTCTTTTATCCAAGATGTAATCAATCCTCTGATGGTTGCTTGTGAATCACCTGATGCAGTTGGTCAAATTATTAACATTGGACCTGATGAGGAACACATAACTATTTATGATTTGGCAATTAATATTGCTGAGATTCTTGAATTTGATCTTGACCCAATTTTTATGCCAGGCAGACCTCAAGAAGTTTTGATTGCTTTGTGTAGTTCTGATAAAGCAAGAAATATTTTAGGTTACAAGACTGGCACAGATTTAACTGAGGGTTTGAAGCAACTTGTTGAATACATTAAAACTCGTGGTGTAAAACCTTTCGAATATCATTTGCCTTTGGAGATTGTGTCGGACAAGACACCTAAAACTTGGTCTCAGAGGTTGATGTGAAAACTTTGCAAGAGATTTATCCTAACTTTCAGGATGCTGATGGTTCGGGTGATAAAGGTACAGCCCATTCTTATATTGATGTTTATGCTGAGCATTTAACTAAAAGGTTTGGTGTGAACTTTTTGGAGATCGGTGTTCAACTTGGTCATTCAATTGCTATGTGGCAGGACTATTTTATGGAGTCACAAGTTTACGGAATTGATGTGACTTTATCTAATGTCATTTTTGATAATTTAGAGAACGTTTATGTTTGTAACGCAACTGTTCAAGAGCAGGTTGATTCTTGCTTTGAGGGCAAATCTTTTGATTACATTATTGATGATGGCAGTCATTTATCAGTTGAACAGATCAAGAGTTTGGAAATCTTTTATCCATACTTAAAAGAGAACGGCAAATACTTTATTGAGGATGTTAATGGGGATAACAGTTTGAATACAATCAAGAATTATTTAATCAAGCACAATATGAATTTTCAAATTTATGATCTACGAGATATAAAGAAACGCTATGACGACATTTTGATTGTGATAACTAAGGAGACCAAATGATTCCAGCAATGGTTGTGCCAATAATCAACGGCTACCAATATCTTGACAGGATGATGGAAACCATAAATTACCCAATCCAAAATTTAGTAATTGTTGATAATGGTGCTTCAAAGAATGATTGGACACCAACTTGGAATCAATGGGTTTCAAAAGTTTGGCATCTAAAGTTTCCCTCAAATCTGGGTGTTCCTGGTTCTTGGAATCTTGGTATCAAATCTTTACCTATGTCGGATTATTGGTTGATTGCTAATGCAGATGTTGAGTGGGCTGAGGATTCTTTGAAACTGTTTGCTGAGGAATCTGATCCAAACAAAATTGTTTTATCTAACGCTGGGGCTGCGTGGTGTGCTTTCACTATCGGTTGGAAAGTTGTTGAAAAGGTTGGGCTGTTTGATGAAAACTTTTACCCAATATATTTTGAGGATAATGACTACCAGCACAGGGCTGAGTTACAGAACATAGAAATTGTTAATTCGTTTATTCCTGTTGCTCACGTCAATTCTGTTTCAATCAAAAATGGGTATGCTGAACGAAACAATGTGACTTTTCCTGATAATCAAGAATATTGGAATCACAAAAAGTCCAACAATATTACGACTGAAACCCCTTGGAATATTCGTAGGATCAGACGCAACTCCTGGGATTAAATTGCAATAGACTAAGGGCTAAGACTTAGGAGTTATTTTGGCTATCACAAATGGTTACGCAACACTTGCAGAAGTGAAAGCGGCCTTACGCATTACCGACTCAGTTGATGACTCGTTGCTGGATATGGCAGTTGAATCTGCTTCCAGACTTATAGACGGTTACGCTGGGCGACAATTTTATTCATCAGGTACAGCAACAAGATATTTTGTGGCATTGGATGATTTCAACGTTGAAGTTGATGATCTTGCAAACGGAACTGTAACTGTAACAACAGCACAAGATGCTGACGGTGTTTTTGACACAGTTTGGAAAACAACTGATTATCAACTTGAACCACTTAACGGTGTGCTTGATGGTATTGCTTGGCCTTATACAAATTTAAGAGCAGTTGGCGACTACTTGTGGCCTATAACTGGTGGTGAGGCTTTAATTAAGATTCAAGGAACTTTTGGTTGGCCTGCTACACCTATTGCAATTAAACAGGCTTGCATTATTCAAGCATCAAGAATTTTTAAGCGTTTAGATTCTCCTCTTGGCGTTGCAGGATTTGGCGACCTCGGTGCAATTCGAGTGTCTAGCCAACTCGATCCAGACGTTGCACAACTTGTAATGCCGTACAGACGAATGAGGAACATTCTTTAATGGCATCAATCTCATCAATTAGAAACGGCCTTGCAACAAGACTTGGAACAATTGCAGGATTAAGAACTTCAGCATTTATGCCTGATAACCCAAATCCACCTATCGCAATTGTTATGCCATCAACTGTTTCTTATGACGATACTTTTCATAGAGGTATGCAAACTTATGTTTTTAATGTTTTGGTCATTGTTGGCCGCGTTGATGAAAGAACAGCACAATCAAATCTTGATGGATATGTGTCTAGCACAGGTTCATCTAGCATCAAGTTAGCAATTGAGGGAGACAAAACTCTTGGCGGAGTTGTGTTCGATACAAGAGTTACTGAGATGAGAAACTACGGCCAATTGCCTGTTTCTGAGATAGTATATTTAACAGCAGAGTTTACGATTCTTTGCTACGCAGACTAGGAGTAATAACAAATGGCAAAATTTGCAGCAACCGACCATAAGATTACTATTGGAACAGTAGATTTCTCTACTTCTCTTAATAGTGTTGAATTGTCACAAGAGGCTGACGACATTGAGACTACCGCTTTTGGTTCTTCTTGGAGAACTAGAATTGGTGGCTTGAAACAAGCATCATTAACACTTAACTTTATGCAAGATTTTGCAGCAGGTTCAGTTGATGCAACACTTAACCCATTGCTAGGCTCAATCGCAACTGTTGTGATTGTTCCTACAAGTGGAACTGTAACCGCAACAAACCCAAGTTACACAATGACAGCATTAGTAACCCAATACTCACCATTCGCATCAAGCGTTGGCGATATTGCTACTCTTTCTGTTACCTGGCCTGTAACTGGATCAGTAACTAGAGCAACCGCTTAACTTAAAAGGAAACAAATGAAAATTAACCTGCGCGTGAATTACAATGATGGTAATTCAAAAGAAGTCGTTTGTTCAGCAAGAGACCTAGTTGCGTTCGAAGAAAAGTTCAGCAGATCAGTAGCAAAACTCGAAGCCGAGTTCAAACTTACTGACCTGCTTTTTCTTGCGTGGCATAGTGAAAAAAGAACTAACTCAACCAAAAAAGAATTTGATAATTGGTTAGACGAAGTTGATGAGATTGGTGTAAGCGAAAACGACCCAAAATAAAACCGCTCGGAGATTCCTCTGAGCATTGGTATATCGCTTATTTGTCTTGTGAAACTGGTATTGCTCCCTCTTTGCTTTTACAAGAGTCTGACCGTATGCTTTTCACATTAGGAATGTATCTGCGTTGGAAAGCATCCGAACAAAATAAGAGGTAATTGTGGCTGTTGGACTGGATACTCAAGTTCGCGGTCTCCGTGAAACTCTAATTGAATTACGAAATTTAGATAAAACTTTATACACGCAATTAAATTCTGATATTAAAAATGCTGCTTTACCTTTTGCTAAAAGTATTGAACTTGCTTTACCTAAATCTGCACCTTTATCTGACGCAAGTGGTAAATCTGGTTTTACCCATAATGGTGCAACCGCTTTCAAAGTTTCTGATAACAAAACTTCTGTAAAAACTAGCACTAAAAGACCAAGAGGTAATGAAAAAGTATCATTGCTAAAAGTTATTGTTAAAGGTCGTGGTTTAGCAATTGCCGATATGGCTGGTCGTAGAAAAACTACAGGTCGTTCATCTGGTCGTTCTAGACCGTCTGCTGGCAGACCAACTGGATATAGATTGAATGGTCAAGGCACAGCACTTATTAGAAACTTAAACCGTGTTCACGGTGCTTCACGTTTTGTTTGGCCTGCCGCTTTGAAAAATCAGAATTTGATTGATAATAGTATTGAACGTTCTTTACAAGAAGCATCCGCAAGAGTAAACAGAAACTTATTGGTGGTTAAGTAATGGCAATTATTGTACCAATTCTCACGCAATTTGATGATAGAGGTATCAAAAAAGCGGTTAGAGAATTTGAAAGAGCCAAAGGTGCTTTTGATAAAACAGGTGTTGTTGTTAATTATGCAGCCGATTCGGCCATTAGATTAGGATCAACTCTTACTAGAACTTTAACACCAGCCATTTTAGGTTTAGGTGCAGCAGCATATAAAGCAACCCAATTAGCATCTGATTTAGCGGAAACGCAATCTAAAGTTGGCGTAATTTTTGGTAATACAGCAAATGATATTAGAGAATTTGGTAAGGCTGCTGCTCGAAATATTGGTATGTCACAACAGGAAGCACTTGATGCTGCTTCAACTTTTGCTTTATTTGCTAAACAAGCAGGAAAATCTGGAACAGAATTAAATACATTTTCTAAAGACTTTGTAACATTGGCCGCAGATTTTGCGTCTTTCTATAACACAAGCCCACAAGATGCAATCGTTGCAATTGGTGCTGCACTTCGTGGTGAATCTGAACCAATCAGACGTTTTAACATTTTACTTGATGAACAAACAATCAAAACCAGAGCCTTAAAACTTGGCATCATTGATAACATAAACCAGGCTTTAACACCTCAACAAAAAGTTTTGGCAAGAAGTGCTGAAATATTTGCACAATCAATTGTTGCTCAAGGCGATTTCCAAAGAACTTCTGCGGGGCTTGCAAACCAGCAAAGAATATTAAAAGCAGAATTAACTAACGTAACAACAGAACTTGGTAGAGCATTTATGCCAATTATGTTACAAGTTGTTGGAGTTATCAGAGATCAAGTCATTCCAAGACTTCAAGGTTTTACTCAAGCATTTCAAAAACTGCGCCCCGAAACAGTTAATACAATTACAAAATTAGGTTTATTTTTAGTTATTCTTGGCCCACTTTTAATTGGAATTGGTTATTTAGCAAAAGCAATTTTAACCTTATCTAGAGTTTTTGTAATTTTGCAAACAAGTATTTTAAGAATCCCATTGGCTATTGCCTTACTCATAGGTTTATTTGCTGTCCAATCTGATGCTCAATACAAACTTGCTAAAGAAACAGGTGACTCCTGGGGTCAAATTACAAGAATTGTTGTTGTTGGTATTAAAACAATGCTGTTCGCAATTGATCGGGTTATAGATGGATTCAAATTTATAGGTTTTGTTTTAGATTACGCTTCTGCTCGTTTTGATAATTTCATAAATATCATAACTGGCAAGGGTGGCAAGTCTATGATGTCATTTGAACAGCAATTGTCATCATTTAAGTTTTCTAATCTTGCTGGCGGTTTAGATAGTGCTGTTGCCGCTTTTAGTGAATTTAATGCTGAAGTGGCTGGTGCTGCTAAAGAATCAAAAATTATGGCTGCGGAAGCCCAAGCACTTGCTTTGGAAACTCAAGGATTGACTGAGGATTTGAATAATGAAACAAAAGCCATTGGAAAAACTACCGAAGCGTTAAAGAAAGCAAAACAAGCAGCAAAAGAAGTTGCTCAAGCAATTGTTGATAATCTTGAGGATTCTTTGCGTAGGGCAGAATCTGCTTTGGATGATGTTAAAGGTAAATTTGTTGATTTTAAAAACGCCATAGGTAACACTATTACTGGAATATTAAATTTTGGTAAGGCTGCTGAGTCTGAAGATTTCCTTAAAGGTTTGGCTGATCAAGCAACTCAAGCAACTGAATTTGCTGACAAAGTTAAAAAACTTGTTGTTCTTGGTTTGAATGAACGCGCTATACGCCAAGTATTAGATGCAGGTTTTGATGCTGGTTCAAAGATTGCTGACAGTATTATTATTGGTGGTTCAACTGTTGTTCAACAAATAAATACTCTTGTTGATTCAGTATTTAGTGTGGCGGATCAAGTTGGTGAATTTGGTGCTATTGCTTTCTATGATGCTGGTGTTAAACAAGCAGAGGCAATGGTTGCTGGTATTAAATCTGCTTTAGATTTAGCACGCGCTGAATTAAAATCTCTTGTTGAAGAATTGCCTGCTGCTGCATCTGTTCCATCTGGCACTCCTGCTGCGACTGGTGGAAAGTTACCAGATGTTCCTAAAGCAGATATTCGTAAACCACTTCTTAGTGTTAGTCAAATTGCAAACATTTCAAAACTTTCTGATCCCGCATCACGTTCTTACACAGCATTGGCCACAGCATTAAAAAATAAAACTATTCGTATGGCTCGTGGGGGAATAGTTACTGGCGCTACAAACGCTTTAATCGGAGAAGCAGGACCTGAAGCAGTTATTCCTTTAACTGGAAGCAAATCTGGAATGATGGGTTCAAATTACAGCATCACAGTAAATGCTGGTATTGGTACTGATGGAAATGTTGTTGGTCGTCAAATTGTTGATGCAATCAGAAAATATGAACGTACTTCTGGTCAAGTATTTGCGAGAGTATAAATGGCGTTACCAACAAAAACGGTTGAAATAGGTTTTGATTTATCTGGTGCTGGTGCACCTTTTTTTACGTTAGATGACCCTACTGCTGGTCTTTTAGACAACACAGAGTTTACTCTTGGTGGAACACTTTTTTATGATGTTACAGATTATGTAGCAACTATTAGTAGTAATCGTGGTAGGTCTCGTGAATTAGACAAATATAATGCTGGTTCTCTAGAAGTTGTTTTTGATAACACAACAAGAGTTTTTGATCCAGAATACACAAGTTCACCTTTTTATGGGCAAATTATTCCTCACCGTGAAATCCGTGTTAAATCAAACGGCACAGCAGTTTTTTATGGGCTTATTGATGATTGGAATCTTACTTACAATCCAAGTGGTGACAATACTGCTTCAGCGATTGCTTCAGATGGTTTTACTCTTTTAGCGCAACAAACTTTGTCTGCACATACCGCAACACCTGAATTGACTGGTGCAAGGATTGAAGCAATTTTGGATAGACCTGAAGTTAATTGGCCTGTTGATTATCGAAATATTGATTTAGGTCAAGTTGATTTGCAGGGTGACACCGTTTCTGATGGAACTGGTGCTTTAACTTATTTGCAAATTGTTGAACAAACTGAACCTGGTTCTTTGTTTATTTCTAAGAATGGTTATGTAACTTTTCAAGATTCTTTAACTGGGCCGTCTAGTTCTACTTCTGTTGATTTAACTGATGATGGTTCTGGTATTCCGTTTTCTGGGATCAACGTTATTTACGGATCAGAACTTTTGTATAACCGTGTTGTGGTTACAAGGGTTGGTGGTGATCCACAGGTTTCTGAGGATATTGATTCGCAGAACGCTTATGGTATTTCTTCTTTGAACTTGGATAATTTGTTGTTCACTAATGATGGTGACGCTTTGGCTTTAGCACAATTTTTGGTGCAGCAGTATTCTGAGCCTGAGTACCGTTTTGATTCTTTAACTGTTCAAATGTCTGAACTTACTTTGGCCCAGCAAAATGCTTTGCTTCTTCTGGAATTGACTGATCAGGTTCGTGTGAAGTTCACACCTAACGGTATTGGTGATCCGATTATCAAATATGCGGGTATCACAGGCATTGAGCATAGAATTGGTATTTTTGTTCACGAACTTACTTTCAGGTTTGAAACCTTGGATTATGCAGCGTTTGTTCTTGATGATCCTACTTTTGGTGTGTTGGCTGGTGTTACAACTTATGATTTGAGCAGCGTGACATATAGTAGTTCCGCGATAAACTATGATGGTAATGACTTAGGTTTCTCTAACAGGTTGGGCGCATAGTGGCAATAAGTTTTCCTACAAGTTTAGATAATTTTACTAATCCGTCATCTGGTAATACTTTGGATTCACCATCTCATTCTTTGCAACATTCGGACATAAATGATGCTGTTGAGGCTATGCAACGCAAAGTAGGTGTTGGTACTGCTGTTGCTGGTTCTGCTTCTGCTGGTCAGGTTTTAACTATTAGTGCAGCAGGAACTTCAACTTGGAGTCCTGTTTCGGCTTTAACAACAACTCAATTTTTACATATTCGTGATGAAAAGGCTGCAACCAATCAAGGTGGTACTTTTACTAATGGTGCTTGGCGAACAAGAGACCTAAATACTATTAAAACAAACACTATTACTGGTGCTTCATTAGCCTCTAATCAAATTACTTTACCTGCTGGAACATATTTTATTCAAGGATATCCAGTATCGTTTCGCGCAGAGGGAAACATTTCAAGAATTTACAATATAACTGATTCTTCTCAAGTTTCTTTAGGTATAAACAATCATTCAGGTAGTTCAACAACAGGTTCACAAGGTACTTCAACTGTTAGTTGTATTGTTACAATAACAGGAACAAAAGTTTTTGAATTACAACACTATTCTCAATCAACTGTTGCAAGTGTTGGTTTTGGTATTAGAAACGAAACAGGCGTTGGCGAAGTTTATTCAGAAATTTTGATTTGGAAAATAGGTTGATTATGGATGTAGCATTAGGTATAGAAGCATTATTAGAAAAAGCCGAATATTTTGGTTCAACAACTGCAAATACTCAAGAATGTTATGACGCACTTAATTGGTTAGATGTAAGACCAAAACCTACTTGGAAGCAAGTTTGTGATGCTTATGACGCTTTACCAGAAAACATTAAAAACCCTAATCTGGGTTAGAATAAGAAACAACCTAGGAGACAATAATGGCAGGCGCAGGATTTAGAACATTCGCAGCAGGAGAAGTCCTGAGTGCAGCAAACGTAAACACTTATTTAATGCAACAAGCGATTGCTACCTTTGCAGGAACAGCCGCACGCTCCTCAGCCATAACCTCACCATCCGAGGGACAATTTGCTTACCTAGCAGACACCGATCAACTTTCCTACTACACAGGTTCAGCCTGGGTCAATGCTCCAGGAAAAAACCCAATACTTTACGCACCAGAAGAAGTAGTTAATACTTCCGCTTCAACAGCCACAGGAACTGTAACAATTAACTCAAACACAGATTCTGTTACTTATTACACGGCTAACGCAGCAGCAAACTTTATTATCAATTTGCGTGGTAATGCTTCTGTGACTATGAATAATCAACTTCAAACAGGTGAAGCGATCACTTCAGTATTTATGAACACCAATGGAACAACCGCTTATTACCCAACTGCTGTTTGGGTTGATGGTGGTACAGCAGGTGTTTCAACTAAGTGGCAGGGTGGTGCTGCACCGACAGCAGGTAATGCTTCTTCTATTGATTCTTATTCGTTTACTGTTATTAAGACTGCTGGTTCTGCGTTTACTGTTTTGGCTTCGCAAACCCAGTTCAAATAAAAGGGATTCTTAGATGCCGATTCGTGGTTCTTTTGCTGGTGCTTCAGCACGTGCCTATGGTTTAGGTGCTGCTCAAAAATTTTCTGCAACTGGCGGAACAATTACAACTGATGGTGCTTTCACAATTCATACTTTTCTCTCAGACGGAAATTTTGTTGTTACTGGTTCAAAAAGTGTTGATTATCTAGTTGTTGCTGGTGGAGGTGGCGGTGGATCAAGAGGCGCAGGTGGTGGTGGTGCAGGTGGTGTGCGTTGCACAGTTACTGCAACAGGTGGTGGCGGTTCACTTGAATCACAAATTGTTGCATCTTCTGGAACTTATGCAATAACAGTAGGTGGCGGTGGTGCAGGTGGCGCAAGAAATACTAATGCTGCTAATGGTAATAATTCTATTTTTGGTTCTGTAACTTCAACTGGTGGTGGTGGTGGTGGTTCTGCTGCCGCAACAACAACAGGTCGCTCAGGTGGTTCTGGCGGTGGTGGTGCAAATGGTGGAAATGGTGGTTCAGGAACTTCGGGACAAGGTTTTGCGGGTGGTAATTCAAATACAACTTCTTATGATGGTTCTGGTGGTGGTGGCGCAGGAGTAGTAGGTGGTAATGCAAGCACTTCTGGTATCGGTGGTGGCGCTGGTAACGGTGGAAACGGTATTTCAACTTCTATCAATGGAACTTCAACAGCATTTGGTGGCGGTGGCGGTGGCGGTTCATTCTTACAATTGACACAAGGTAGTGGTGGTACTGGTGGTGGTGGAAATGGTGGAAATATTAGCAATGGACAAGGTGGTACAACACCTGCTGCTGCTGGTACTGCAAATCGTGGCGGTGGTGGTGGTGCAGCAGGTAATTATGATGATTCACAGCCAACACCAGCAGGCGCTTCTGGTGGTTCAGGGATTGTAATAGTTAGGTACTTAACATAATGGCACATTTTGCAAAAGTAGTAGACGGAATTGTTACACAAGTAAATGTTGTAGATGAAGATTATTTTAACGAGAATCGTGAAACACGATACACAGGAACTTGGGTACAAACCTCATACAACACAAGAGGCGGAGTTCACTACAACCCTGAAACAAACGAACCATCTTTAGACCAAACTAAAGCATTGCGTAAAAATTATGCTGGTGTTGGTTATCTTTATGATGAAACAAAAGATGCTTTTTATGCACCACAACCTTTTTTATCTTGGACATTAGATGAAGATACTTGTTACTGGGAATCACCAATACCTTATCCAAGTGACGGCAAAAGATATGAATGGAATGAAACTACTCAAGAATGGACAGAAATAAACTAATGAAACTATCAATCGTAAAAGACGTGCTTTTTAGATCTATTGCTTTATTTATGACTATGGCACTTCCTGCTATTGGTGCTGGTGCTTTTGCTGGTGTTGAACCAGTCCAATCAGCGTTAATTGCTGGAGCACTTGGTGTATCTAAGGTTCTTACAGATTTGGCTAAAGCCTTTTTAGATGACGGTCAATTAACTCAAGAAGAAGTTGATGGTGTGTTTAAGCGTGCCAACAAAAAAGGTGAGGGTGGCAAGTAAGAATGGGTTTACCAATTAAAGATGGAAAAATCACAACACCTTACGGCAAACCAGGCAAGATGTGGAAAAATGGTCATACTGGCGTTGATTTTTCTGTTCCTCAAGGGACTGATGTTTTGGCTGCTGTTGCTGGTGTTGTTGCACCATCAAATTGGGGCAAGGCATACGGAAACCAATTGGTTATCAAATCTAAGTTTAATGACAAAGATATTTGGATAATGTATGCACATTTATCAAAACTTTTAGTTAAAGTTGGGGATTCAGTTGTTGCTGGCCAACACATTGCTGAGTCTGGCAATACTGGTAATTCTTCTGGCCCACATTTACATTTTGAAGTTCGTGATGGCGCTCGTTGGTCTACTTCTAAAGCACAAGACCCGAAAGAAGTTCTGGAAGCATAATTGAATAAGCGCACCAAACTGCGCTTAATCCTTTCTTTACTCTTATTTGGCTTTGTTATGTCCCCAGCGTTTGCTGATGAGACAACAATCATTCTTAATGACTCAACACCTTATGTTGATATTCCTATTGAGGCTACTGAACCAACAACAATAACTATTCAAACAATTACTGGTACACCACAAAACAATCCTGGTTTTGTTGATTCTTGGATTGAACTTTGGCAAGACACAACAAGAATTGCTCAAGATGATGACAGCGCATATACGCCAACAAACATTTTGGCTTCAATTATTACCAGACCTATTGAAACAGGTTTGTATTTTATTCGTGCTACTTCTTTTGCTGCTGCTGTAAACAATTACAACATAAGACCAAATGGAACTTATGTTTTAACTTGGAACGGTGTTACAACCATCCCAACAGCCACGCCATCAATAACACCAAGCCCACTCCCGACAGCAGAGCCGACTCCCACAAGTGATCCAACTCCCACTTCAACACCCGAACCAACACCAACACAAGTTTCACCTACACCAACCCCAACACAAGAACCAACGCCATTACCAACCCAAGAAACAGCAACAGATAACTCAAATGACGCAGAGATTTTTGTTGAGGTAATTCCAACGACATTACCAACGCCAGAGCCGACACAGATAGCAACGCTAGAACCAGAGATAGTTGAGCAAATATTTGAACCAGAAACAATTGAAACTCCCATCATTGAACCTGAGTTAAGTGTAGAGGAACTTGAAGAACAAATACAAGAACAAATAAACTTGGAATATATTGCTGAAAATACAATAGAATTAGAGTTACCAACTGCGCTTGCAGAAATACCTGGAATTGCTGAAGTTTTTGCGGCAACTGAAGCGATATTAAATGTTGGATCAGATATGACTCAGGAACAACGCGAGGAATCACAGTCTGTTATTGTTGGCGCAATTGTTGTCACCCAGATTGCTTCTATGGCTTCTGCTGCATCCATTCAAGGTTCAAGTAAACGTAATGAAACGAAAAGGATTAAACGCAAATGATGAATTGGATTAGAAAATATGCTGTTGCTATGTCAGGTGATATTTGGACTTATGTGGGTTTGCTTATTGCTTATTTCACTTTGGATGGGTCAGCGAAGAAGATAACTGGGATTCTTATCCTTGGTGGACTGTTAATATGGCTAGTAACTTTGCCTATTAGGGATACTGATGACTAACGGAATAATTATGGCTGGTCAGTTGGCTGGCGCACTTTCTGCTATTGGTGCAGTTGTTTTTGTTATTGTTAAGTACGTTGTTGTTACACCTATCCAGAATTACATTGACCTGCGCACTCATCAAATTCAGCCAAATGTGAACGGTGGCCGCTCATTGTCAGATGTAGCCCTTGGTATTCAAAGGGTTGAAAGAAAAATTGAATCCCTCAATAAACGAGTGGATACTTTAGAAAACACGCTCAAAATCCCCCAAATCTAGGAATTGTCAGACTAACCTTGTAAGGTCTGTTATACAGGCTTTAGAGAGGACACAAATTGCCTAATATTACTGATCCCCAAATATGGGACAACTTATCTATTCAAGCGAAAACTAAATGGTTGGCCTGGCAAGCAGATATGGCTGAGGCCAGATGCACTACTTGCTATAACTACATTTGCACCTGCGGAGAGGATTACTGATGGCTTGGGATTTATCAAATTATGAAACTGTGGATTCACGGATTCACAAATTCTGGGAGTTATTCAATAATGGCAGGCTTGAAACAGAACTCATTGCTTACTCAGATAAGCAATACATTGTCAAAGCATCTGTTTGGAAAGATATGAATGATCCATTCCCATCTGCTGTTGATTATGCAGAAGAAACTATTGGTTCAAATCCAGTCAATCGAACAAGTGCTTTAGAAAATTGTGCTACTTCTGCAATCGGTAGAGTTTTGAGTGACATTGGGTTATCAAAAGTTGGAAACCGACCATCTGCAACTGAGATGAATAAAGCAGAACGTGTTGGTGAACCAATAAACGTTTCTGGCGGTCCAATGGCTAGAGCGAAAGCAACAGAGAAACAAATAGGTTTTGCAATCTCAATGCTGAAAGAAATCGCACAACGATTGGAGTTCAGCAACGAGGATGTAATGAAATGGGCGTGTGAGGAATACAAGTGCCAAACACTTGAAGATTTCTCTATGAAACAAATTTCACATTTCATTGCAGATTTGCAAAAAACAAAGCAACAAGGTGAGTCATCTGTGTTCTATAACTTGGTGAGAGCCAAAAAAGGTGCAGATTATGATCCTTGGGCTACGCCTAAGAACTAACAAAGGAAACGATTGCTAATAACTATCCTTGCAATGCTTGCGCCAACTTATGTTGATCAAGATTCAAGAATGGAAATAACAGCAGTTAGAAGTTATGTTCAAGAGCAATACTCGAAGCGACAATGGGCTTGTATAGACGAGTTGTGGCAGAGAGAAAGTTCTTGGGCTACAAGTCGTTATCCTTGGCTTGCTGAAAATGCAAGGAGTGGTGCTTACGGAATTGTGCAAGCACTTCCTGCTCGCAAGATGCGAAGTCACGGTGACGATTACAGAACTAATCCTTACACCCAAGTAAAATGGGGAATTTTCTATATCGAAACGCGGTACGGAAGTCCGTGTGACGCTTTAGAATTTCACAACAGAAAAGGTTGGTACTAAAAGGTGAATCCTGCGCTCATCTTCCAAGCAATACTTTTATTTATTCTTGGACTCGCTGGTTTTGTCACATTAGTTTCTAATTTGAAGCGCTATTGTGATTTAACTGAGAAAGAGGACAAATGAAAGAAGTACGCCCTTACGGCACAGTTGAGAAACGTGCAAACAATCGTTACCGAGTAAGAATTGGTAAGAAGCACGGACACACAACTCTTGGCACTTTTGATTCCAAGATTGAGGCTGAAGAAGCCCTAGCAGGTTTTATTCGAGAAGAACAAATACAAGAAGAAAAATACAAAAACGTTCCAACCAATACAGCGACAAAACCATATGCTGAAATTGGGCTTGATGGCGGTGAAATTGCAACTGGTGTTTTGACTGAACCTATTGGTGATGATTGGTCTGTTGTTCTTAAATCTTTTGGCCTTGATCCAAATGTTTTTGAAGTTGTTGGTGACAAAGTTCGAATGTCAAAGTGGATGTCTAGCAAGCGTTTAGAAAATGGAGATAGAGATTCCATTTGGTTATATTCGTATAGAGCCACTTTTGCTCGCAAAATTTCACCAACCATAGATGATAGCGATATAAATCAAATTCGTGCCAATATTAGGGCTTTTAAGCCGTTTAAGGGCAATGCTACAAAGACTATTCAAGACCCATCAACTTTTGTTTATTTGGCTGCTGATTGGCAACTTGGTAAATCTGCTTCAGGTGGTGTTGATGCAACAACAAAACGTGTTCTGGATTCTTTTGAGAAAACTGTTAAAAGGATTGAGGAATTACAAAAAACTGGTCGCAACATTGAGCAGATTGCTTTTGTGAATATGGGTGATCCAATTGAGGGTTGTTCAGAGTTTTATTCAAGTCAAACTTTCTCAGTTCAATTAACTCAACGTGAACAATTGTTGTTGGCTTTGGATTTGTGGACAACAGGTGTGACAATGTTGTCAGGTCTTGCACCAAAAATGAAATTTATTTCTACATTGTCAAATCACGGAGAATGGACTCGTAAAGGTGGCAAAGCAATAACAACTGATTCTGATTCCGCTGATGGTTTCTTATCTGATACTTTGCAGCGGATTCTTGGTGGGAACAAAATTGTTGATGAATGGGTTATTCCACACGATCAAATGTCTGTGACAAGTGATTTATCTGGAATGGAATGCGCGTTTACTCACGGACACAAAATTCGTGGCAGAGAATTTGAATGGTTGCGCGGACAATCTTTAAGGCTACTTAGAGATAATGGCAAAGAACCAAGAATATGGTTCGGGGCACATAAACACCATTTTAGAACACACGATTACGGACCATTCACATTTTTTCAATGTCCGTCACTTGATAGTAGTTTTACAGATACTGATGCAAGTAAATGGTTTACAGATTCTAGCGGTCAATGGAGTTCTCCAGGAACTTGCACTTTGTTAGTTGGTAAGCACGATAAACGTGGCTGGTCAGACTTGGCTGTTTTATGACAAGTGAGCAACTAGCAAAAGCGATCA
>Ga0209296_1000796_pt1 | contig 26546 bp, 26 predicted proteins | sample S_130206_EF_Meta_FD_187319 | JGI IMG/M metagenome (GOLD analysis project Ga0209296, IMG submission 187319) | Freshwater microbial communities from Lake Simoncouche, Canada to study carbon cycling - S_130206_EF_MetaG (SPAdes) (version 2) | ecosystem: Environmental > Aquatic > Freshwater > Lake ...
TTCAATATCTTCATAGCGCTCTGCCCGAAATATGTGAGCCTCTGAGGCTGCAACGACTGTGTAGGTCATCACCATGTCAGTGTCGACTGCGTCTAGTGGAAGGTTGCGTGCATACCCTTCGATGACGTCACCGGAGATAAGACGCAGTTTCGCGGTTGAGCTCAGATCGTCGGCGTTTATAGAGGTAGACACAACGCGACCAAAGCATGAGGAAGCCGTTCCTTTAGGGAGTACGTTCTCTCCTCTAGAGTATATGAGTGAGACTTCCCTAGGTTCTACGTCTACGGAGTACTGGTTATAAGTCGGGTCGTCATCGTCGTCAAACACAACGCGTCTTTGGCTCTCCGAACGAAAGCTATCCCCATTTTTCGCCAACCATTCAGGTGAAAAACCTAGACAGTTAACGAGACGCTCGTCTTTGGCGTTGAAATTGATAGGTCGAAACATGACACTGTGCGCCAGTTTGTAATGAGAGACATCCACTGGCTCGTTAAACTTTTTGCATAAGGAGATCACCCGCAGTGCCGTATCTACTAGTGGCTCTTCTAGTGGAACTCTACAACGCGTCCCGAACTTCCAATCCTCATCGTGCAAGACAGTAAACCCTGCATCTGTGAGTACTGATTCTTCAACAACGTAGGGGAAACTCGGGTGAGGGTCATTTACGAGGTCCCTGTCCGGTTCGCACCCTTCGTCACCATTCCACACCTTCCCTATGATTGCGAGAGTACGAACAGTTTTCTCACTAAAGAAGAACAGGGACGGCTGCCCGTACTTTTCTTCAGCTTCGAGCCAGACGCGCTCCATCTCCATGAGATTGTCGTAGGCTTTACTAGAAAATAGGTGAGTCATTACTTCCACAGTGCGTGCGCGCCTGTTTTCCGCCAGAACTGATATTGCGTATGAACCAACATCCGCTGTGCGCCAACATCTCATCCCCTGCCAACACCGCCCCATCAGCGGACGACTATGTGAGCATGTTCTCCGATCCTGATGGAGACCTTCTGATCTTCGCAGCTTCCGCAGGCGTACAGGACACTGGCTTGCCATTCAGCAAATGATGTTGAGTCTCGCCCCGTGGTAGGCGAAATAATGCAAAGTTCTATTCTTGACTACACCGAAATAGTATTCGTCGCCTCATGCTGGCAAACAACCCATAGCTTTCGCCACAATCTACCGGGTAATTACCAGAGAATCCTCCCCAATTCCCACCGCACTCCTCATGGAGTGTCTTGAGTTAGTGGCTATTTGCTTAAATGCTTAAATGCTTATTGGCGTACTTGGTGTACTCGCCTAGACACAGCACTCCTGTAACCGTGCATAGATCATTGCCTCTAGGAATCATTGCACCTAGGCGATGTAGAGACGGTGTGAAGACTTGGACGCTCTGCTCCATAAGATAATATTTGTCAATACCAGTAGTAAGTTCATTATCAGTCAAGAAACCAGGATCTCTGTTTTTGTGGAAAACGACGTTGAGTACCCAGAACGGTCTACCAGTCCATGGATTTGCATAATATATAGCATCAGATAATAAACCTGTGATACTCACTTCGCAAGGACCAGACTGCTTGATACTCAGTTCAATATCTTCATAGCTTTCTGTCCGAAATACGTGAGCCTCTGAGGCTGCAACGACTGTGTAGGTCATTACTACATCGGCACCTACTGCATCTAGCGGAAGGCTACGCGCGTAGCCTTCGATAACGTCACCGGAGATAAGACGCAATTTCGCTGTTGAACTTAAATCGTCGGCGTTTATAGAGGCAGACACAACGCGACCAGAGCATGTGGAAGCCATCCCTTTAGGGAGTACGTTCTCTCCTCTAGAGTATATGAGTGAAACATTACTAGGTGCTACGTTTACGGAGTACTGGTTATAAGTCGGGTCGTCATCGTCGTTAGCCCACTTGTGTCTTTGGCTCTCCGCACGAATATTATCGACATTGTCGGCCAACCACTCAGGTGAAAAACCCACACAGTTGACGAGACGCTCGTCTTTGGCGTTGAAATTGATAGGTCGAAACATGACGCTGTGCGCCAGTTTGTAATGAGAGACATCCACTGGCTCGTTAAACTTTTTGCATAAGGAGATCACCCGCAGTGCCGTATCTACTAGTGGCTCTTCTAGTGGAACTCTACAACGCGTCCCGTATCGCCAACCCTCGTCACGCATGACAGTAAACCCTGCATCTGTGAGTACTGATTCTTCAACGACGTAGGGGAAACTCGGATGAGGGTCATTTACGAGGTCCCTGGCAGGGTCACACCATTCGACATCGTTGCCCAGCGCGTGCGCTGTTTTTGCGATATCACGAACAGTCTCCTCAAGAAAGAAGAACAGAGCTGGTTGCCCGTATTTCTCGTCAGCTTCGAGCCAGATGCGCTCCATCTCCATGAGATTGTCGTAGGCCGTACTAAAAAATAGGTGAGTCATTCTACGTACAGTGCGTGCGCGCCTGTTTTCCGCCAGAACTAATATTACGCATGAACCAACATCCGCTATGTGCCAACATCCCATTTCCTGCCAACACCGCCCCATCAGCGGACGACTACGTGAGCGTTTTCTCCAGCCCTGGTAGAGGTCTCTTGGTCTTCGCAGCCTCCGACGGAGTCCATGACGCACGGGCCTACCATTCGGCCAATGATTACGAACCTCTTCCAGTGATAGGAGGGATCATGCAAAGTTCTATCCTGGACTACGCCGAAGCAGTGTTCATCGCCGCCTGTTGGGAATCAACTCGCAATTCCCGTCACGACATACAGGTCAGCTACCAGAAGCCACTCTCCGTCTGCGATGAACCTCGTGTGTTGATGAGTTTATATCCCGTCGTCGCTTACAGCACGTGTGCGAACTGCGCTGATTTAATTGGTAGCGACACTGGCGGTAAGTGGCACCACGTAACTGACATGGGCGGTATCAGAGAGCGCGGCTGTCGCGCAGCGTCATTCCGTACTCTCGGTGATTACAACCCGAATCTGACAACGGGATTAATGGCAACTCCGCGTTAGCAGAAATCGCAATGACGCACCCAACGAGAGCGATCGCATGTGATACCTGTTTAATACAAGACTGACTACCACCTAGGCGCGTTGATTTAGCTGTTTGTGTAATCGGTGGTGATCAACCCCGCAACTGCTGCCACACGCTGGTCGAGACGCGAATCTTGTACATGTATGTCGTAGCTGCCGTTAGCGACCTTCGTGCTCCCTACTTGAACGCCGCTCTCGTTCGTAAGAGTAAGTAGGAGTTCCTTCTCGTTCATCTTGCCGGAGAATAACCTAATGAACACCACCGTGATACCAAGAACAACAAAACTAATAGTGTCACTAATATCGTTGTACTCGAAGGCTGTCAATACTCCAGCAACACATAGAGTCACGAAGGACACAGTAAGACGTAAGATGAGTTGCGAAGAAGAGGTTTCAGCGAGTCTCCAACGACCATACTGTGTCTCGATGACGCACTTTTTACGTAGTAAAGACGCCTTTACATCTTTATAGACAACGCCAATGTTCACACCAGCTCCGTCAGTTACGTCGTAGGTCGGGTTGCTTAAGGCAACCACAGTTGCAGCTACGAGAAAACCTAGTAATAATCCTCCAAAGAGAAACCACTCAAAGAACTGCTCTATAAACATACCCAAGACAATGCCCGGCGTTAGCAAGACTAATATAAGGCCAGCCCTGAATTTCCAGCTGTGTAACCGGCTCTTGCGTAATAGCATTTCAAACACAACCGCAGACTCGTCAGGAGTAACGATCCTTGTTGGTTTAATAGTCGATATATCACTCTTCAAGGTTAACTTTTCGACATCTTCGGATATAACACCTATGTCCGTATGTCCCCCATTGTTATTAGTTATTGTCCAGCGTTCTTTCCCTGCAGTAAGTTTCTTCACGATGGAAAGAGAGTATGAGTCGTTTTGCAAATGTGTCTCCTTGTAGAAGAAACACTGTCTCGAGCCTAGTCAGCGATGCCTGGAATCTAGGGCTGTAGCTACTAGCGGATTGCTGGAATATTGTGTCGCGGGCTTGTGGCCTTTGACTGGTTTTGTTACTGGTACGACTATCCAATAACTCCGATAATTTCATCACGCAGGTCGTCAAACGTGATTCCTTCGGCAAGCTCTGTCATAGTGAGCTGCTTCCGGTAGACATACGTTGGGCCATCGCTAAAAGCGTAGCACTCATCGTATTCTAGTTCTCTTTGTGTGAGGTCCCGCAGTCCTTCGGGGGGTGTTGTCGTTATGGTGTTCTGGCCGTCCGAGCTGTGCTTATGGGTTTCTTTGATTACGTATATGGTGATTGTTTGATTATTCATGGATCCCACGTTTAGCGCCAAGTCGCACTTTCAAACACCCACGCACCTGTATGTACAACTAAGAGCGATCAAACACGTAAAGCAGTAGCTACCCCGTTGACTTGTCAGTGCGCCTTAGTGTTGTAAGAGCGGAGACTCGCTCGGTGTCTGATTCTCACCACACTCTTCATAGAGTGTCTTGATGATGTGTCGCTTGAGGTCTTCGGTGCCTCAGCTGTGGAGCGGGTAGATGCATGCATTGCAGGGGACTTTAGTCATTACCGAAAGCGGCCTATCTACACGTTAAACACGCGACTCTGCGTATAACTCACGAACAATACGCGTATATGAGAAAAACATCCTTCAATCGTTTCTTCATCCTCGTGCTCGTTCTCCTGACTGGCGCGCTGACCGCATGTGGAAACAGTGATACGCCGCCGACAACCACAGCTACAGCAAGCAAAACGTCTCCATACGCTATCTCCGCCGGCGGCGCGCATACTTGCGCACTGCTCTCCTCTGGTCGAGTGAAGTGTTGGGGTAGAAACGCTCATGGCGCTCTAGGTGACGGCACGATGGACAACCGCTCAACACCAACCGACGTACTTGACGTCACTGACGTCACCGTGATCTCTGCCGGTAATTCGCATACCTGCGCTGTGCTCTCGTCAGGAAGCGTGAAGTGTTGGGGCTGGAATGAGTTTGGACAGCTGGGCGACGGGACAAGAGAGGACAGACTAAAGCCGGTGGACGTAAAAGGTCTAACAGGAGTAGTTGCGATTTCTAATGGTTGGAATCACACTTGTGCCGTGCTGTCTACTGGCGGTGTGAAGTGCTGGGGCACCATCTCCAACGACGACCGGCTGAGTGACGGAGCGACAGAGGACAGGTTAACCCCAACGGACGTTCCTGGTCTTACAGACGTCATAGCGGTCTCCTCTGGCGCTGCGCACACTTGTGTGTTGCTCTCCTCTGGTGGGGTGAAGTGCTGGGGCAGCAACTCTTCTGGTGAGCTCGGCGATGGTACGACAGAAGACAGGTTAAAGCCCACAGACGTGCACGGCCTCATTGACGTCATAGCGGTCTCAGCCAGTGGTGCGCACACGTGCGCTGTGCTCTCGTCGGGAAGCGTGAAGTGTTGGGGTGGTAACTCTTCCGGCGAGCTCGGAGACGGTACCACAGAGGATCGGTTAGTAGCTACGGAGGTAGTTGGCTTACCGAGTGTCGTCACAATTTCTAGAGGTTCGAATACATGCGCTGTGCTCTCATCAGGTGGTGTGAAGTGCTGGGGATGGAACGCGGCTGGACAGCTCGGCGACGGCACAACAGAAGACAGGCCAACACCGACAGACGTAAAAGGTCTAACGAGTGTTGACGCTATCGCAACCGGCGGGAGTCACGCCTGTGCAGTGCTTTCTTCAGGTGACGTAAAGTGCTGGGGAGTAAACATTTTCGGCCAGCTCGGTGACGGTACGGCAGATAATCACCTCACTCCAATTAAAGTTGTTGAACTGAACCTACTTTCGTAGCACCGGCAAATCTTCTCACCACACTTGTCAGCAAGGGTAGTTAGAAATGGTGTGGGTTACCGCGAAGCGCGATTTATAGGCCGTCGGTGCCTGTTCCTCGACCACGCCGAAGCAGTGTTCCTTGCAGCTTGCTGGGAAACAACCCGCAACTCTCTACAGCTGACGCAAGCACTAAAGTGATAGTTAGCGCTATTTATCTAGTGGAGCTAAATCGAGGCACATGCTGAGTTAGCTTCGGTGCGACAGAGCTTCACCTTGTAACTAACCACACTTTGCACAGAGTGTCCTATCTATGTACCGCTCGAGATTCTCGGTCTATTTGCGCTTTAAACACACGACTTTGAGTATAACTCGCGAACAATGCGCCCATATGAGAAAGACATTCTTTAATCGTTTCTGCATCCTCCTGCTCGTTCTCCTGACTGGCGCGCTGACCGCATGTGGGAGCAGTACCACACCACCTGCAACCACAATCGCAGCTGTCGGTACGACAAGCGAAACATCCCCATCCGCGATCTCTGCTGGTGGGTCGCATACTTGCGCACTGCTCTCCACTGGTCGAGTGAAGTGTTGGGGCGACAACTCCAATGGGCAACTGGGTGACGGCACAACAGAGAACCAGTTAAACCCGACTGACGTACCTCGTCTCTCAGATGTCGTTTCGATCTCCGCCGGTAGCGGGCATACTTGCACACTGCTCTCCTCTGGTCGAGTGAAGTGTTGGGGCAACAACACCAATGGCCAACTAGGTGACGACACAACAGAGAACCGACTAAACGTGACAGACGCGCCACGTCTCTCAGACGTCGTCGCGATCTCTGCTGGTGGGACGCATACTTGCGCACTACTCTCCACTGGTCGAGTGAAGTGTTGGGGCGACGGCCAGTACGGTGAGTTGGGAGACGGTACAACAAAAAGCCATCCCACACCTACCCAAGTCACAGGTCTCACAGATGTTGTAGCTATCGCAGCCGGTCTAGTGCACACCTGCGCTCTGCTTTCTTCTAGCCGAGTGAAGTGTTGGGGTTACAACCTTTTCGGTCAGTTGGGAGACGGTACAACAGAGGCTCGGTTTAAGCCGACAGAAGTACCTGAGCTCACAGGAGTTTCCGCAATCTCCGCCGGTGGTATGCATACTTGCGCGCTGCTCTCTTCTGGCCGCGTAAAGTGTTGGGGCGACGGCCAGTACGGTCAGTTAGGAGACGACGCGACAGAAAGGCAGCTAGCCCCAACAGATGTACGCGATCTCACAGGAGTTATCGCGCTCTCGTCCTCAAGCCTTTGGCACACCTGTGCGTTGCTCTCGTCAGGAGGTGTGAAGTGTTGGGGTAATAACGACTACGGCCAGCTCGGTGAAGGTACAACAGATGATCGGTTTAAGCCTACAGATGTGTCTGGTCTCACAGGTGTTGTTGCGGTTTCCGCAGGCTGGGGTAGCACTTGCGCGCTGCTCTCGTCAGGTGGAGTAAAGTGTTGGGGTGGCAACCGCTTTGGTCAGTTGGGAGACGGTACCACAACAGATCGCCTCACTCCGGTTGACGTGGCTGGACTGAACCTACTCTCGTGGCAGCCTCCGACCCCACCTGCTGCTGTCCCTGAGATCGCAGCGATGTTACCGAACGGTCCCTACGACGTAACTGGCGTGACGCGGATGGGCCGCGAAGATTCAGACACCCAGTTTGAGCTCTCTGGATTTGTTGACTTCGGCGCAGCTGCAGACGGCACAGAGTGCGAAGCGGATTACCGCGTTAAGGACGTCAGCATTGACCACGTTGGTGGTAAGCAGACCGTGGTGCTAACTAGACGAACAGCCGGTGGGCCGTCGTGGTCTGCTGACGCGTCAAAACTAGATCCAGGCGCGTCAGACAGTACGCTCGCCTGGGAAGACTCCTCAAACCCATCGCAGGTTGGTTTCCCGGTGTTTTTTATCCCTAGTCTCATCGCTATGGGCGCGACGCCCGGCGTGGTGCCACACGCTGGTACGGACTGGATCTGCTCTATAGGCGTTATGCCTCGTTTTGTGAGAGCCGTCGGCGAGTATATCGTACTAGACGCGCCTCGCGTTCGGCAGACTGTCCGCGCTGCTGCAGGTCAGTGGGCTGAAGGCTTCTTCACTGCTGCTGGTGCGAAAGACAACTCCTACAGCACACTTGCAGCGGAGTGGGTTGCATCAGATTTCTCCGGCTTTGACTCCCTGGAGCCGCAACTCAAGATTAAAGTTGAACGTCTAGAGGGTGGTGTTTTGAAGATCACGCAGCTTCTTCACGGCTTCGATAACGTAGTCCTCACGTTCACGCCTGCTGCCGACCGAGAGGTCACCGCTCCTGTGGCGAAAACCTACTTCGAGAACATTGCTGAGCGCGCCAAGACCGAGGACACACAGAAGATCATCGCCGACGAGAAAAGCAAGTTATAAACCGGCGCTTTCTCTCGGCAGCCAACTCGTCTTAGAAGACGTTCTAGTAGATAACCGCGCTTAGCAGTACTTCGTTCCTTGCGCCGCAGTTCTGACCACACTTGTCAGCAAGTTTGGTGAGTACTCAGTCTGCGTATCCTACCTAATTTCAGAGTTAGTCAGTGCGCAGTCTCTCAAGGAAGCTCACCACGTGCGATGCGAAGAACTTCTTCGTCTGCTGAGAAGTAGGAGTACGTCGGCCACAGGTGCTCCATCCCTTTGAGCACGACCAGGCGTACAAACCTTCCATTCTTGCATCTCCATGTTGATATCTCAGCCGTCTTGCGTTGCTCACGCTTGGGTTTCGATGAGCATGAAAGCGGACCGTGACGCCAGAACGTCGCAATCTTCGTAGCCTCTACTGCACCCAGTTTCTTGTCCTCGGTACCACCTATTGCCATGAGAGAGACGCCAGTCTCTCTGCACGAAGACCCTTTAAATCCACTGGCCGAGACGACGACGTCCACTTCGCTGCGCAGTGCGCAACCAACACCGACGGCCATACCGCCGCCGTTTGACTTACCGACAACCACTACCCGACGTGGGTTGAGACCTAAGGAGCGTACGTACTTAAGCGCAGCGCGGATGTACGCGTAGTCGTCTATGTCGGCATCCGCCGCCTTGCCGCAGCAACGGTCATTCACGTTCCACCACCGACCGCCGAGTTGCGCGCCGCTTGCCCACAAAAGACTCACTCCCCACGCGACTGCGATCTCTTCTATATCAGTCTGGCTTTGTAGCTTTTCGATACAGCCGTTCGCGCCGTGAAGCATCACGACGAGCGGGGCGTCTGCGCTGGTAGCGCGCTGCAGTACAGTCGGGCGTGTCTCGTACCCTTTCACGCGGAGGCGCTCTCCTACCACTTTCTTAGTGAGGCCTCTAGTGCAGTCTTCCCACTCGGCCCACGTTGTTGGCTCGTGGTGGCGAACTGGCAACGTAGTGACAGGACCTGGCACACTGAATGTTGTATCGGTACTGCTTTCTGACGCCTGTGCCGGGAGACAGAAGCCGAGCATCAGCAGAGCTGACGTAACGACAACTGTGGCTTTACTACGAGTAGATTCGGTGTGTCTGCGTAACGCGGAGATTGGGGGCATTTCTGGCACGCATAGCATTGTGTCCTATTCCCTCCAGAGCGCCGGCTTTAGTGCTTTTGCGCGTTGGCATAGAACGCCAGTTGCTGCCCTTGTGTGAGACCAAGCGTCGGGACTGCAATGGATGCACCTCTTAACAGGAGGCCATCAACGAGACCGAAATCTCGGTAATCAGAACCAGCGTGAATCTCGAAAACGTAACTTTGGACATCACCAAGTTTATGATCGATGGCAGTAAGTGTTTCTTGCGCCCATAGCCTCCTCGTTTCAGACCTGGCACCTACCAAACTCACGTCGTAAGGCGACAAGAGATCACTTGGTTCCACTATTTTGTGAAGAGCCGAGAGGACGAACCACCGGTCACAGCTGTTCTCTACGTACCAACGACGACCTTTGAACAGGGTTGAGACGTACAGGTCTTGCGCCGCTGACGTCGTAGTAAGTTTGTTTTTCACGCAGCCAACGAGCCCTATTCGCATTTGTTCCATACTAGGGCTTCCGGGGACATATTCAATCGCAGGTATATACGACCCTTAGCCACACGCCTAGTGAGTCTTGCGAGAAGCGCCGCACCGCCCAAGGTCATAGTAGAGAATTTGCAAAGAATCTCACTAAAAACAATTAGAAGGAGAGACATGGGAACCACCCACGCCACCAACACATCAGGTGCTGTTTTCAGCGACCTGTTCGGAGCAGACGAGACGGTGTTGAACACCGCCCTCGAGCAGCTCGGTGACAATGATCTACTTTTCGCAGTTCTCGTCATCAACACCCGACCGGTCAACCACGGCACTGGTGAGCGTACAACCGCTCGCCGTCTCGCTGATATATTCGCACACGCGAAGACATCAGGCGGAGCATCTCAGATAGCGCATGAGCTGTTTAGAAACATACGACCGGGCCTCATCGTAGAGTGCTTGTGCGAGAGGACAGGCGTGTCAGAAGAAGACATCGACAAGGCAAAGCGAGCCGTCGGAGTAGATCTCATCAAGTTCTACACCGACCATATCGCAGCTCTCCCGTTCGGGCAGGTGTTCATTAGTGCCGCGCTCTCAGCAGAAATGCTTCGCTCGCGCGTCGCTAGACACGCCGAGTCGAGCGATTCACTCGTTCGAGGCTTCCTGCGGTTAGCAGACGACATCAACGTCGTCAAAGAAGCTGCATGGTTCACGAAGCACGAGATAGCAGTTCCTGCTATGGACCGCCTCGTAGAACTCGGTGCAACCGAGGTCTTAGACGAACTCGTCCAGGATAGAGGAACTCTCGGCCTGCGCATTCAGCGCCACGACGATGCTCGACGCATGATTGCTCACGCGTCGAAAGCTACGCAACTCAATCTCGCGAACGAATCGAACCTCGGTTTCGTGTACCGCCAAGCCGCTGCGTCCCAGCTTCATGACACAGATCTTTTGCGCATCGCAGAAAGCACTGTTCATGAAAACGTTCGTAACTCTGCTAACCGAGAACTCGCTCTACGCGGTGTCATCTCGATCAGCGAAAGTGAGCTACAGAGGTTGTAAACCAATCCAAGACTGCGAATCTCATAAAGGTTCCAGTCTTCGTATACTGTCCGCGACTAATGGGAACAAGACCTCCGCGTGTCGAGTAAATGTCTTTACGTGTATGGTTTTTCTGCATAGTCCGATCAGTGAGAGCACATGACGACAAAGGCGGGCCCTACTTTTTACGCCGCACAGCTTTCATTGCGCTCTGCAACTTGGCACGGCTTTTCACAAGGAGACGCTCAGCGAATGCAAACTCAGAGGAAAGCACCACGAGACCAGCTATCACGAGAGGCATCGTGAAGGGCCCCGGGAGAACAACGAGGGCTGCCCCTAAAAGCACTAACGTCCCACCGACCACCGCGACAATGATGCGTCGTATCCTGACTGGTGTACTGCTCCACAGCCTACGCTGGAAGGAGACTCTCTCTTTGAGCGTAGTCTTCCCGTCCTGGTTCTGATCGGCTTCATCTAGCTTGAGGTCGGGATCCGTCATACCCACTACTGTCTGCCTCAGCTAAACCCACGCACGTTGGCGTTCCCAGCGGTACCACAGGCTCTTCACGTTGCGCTGCTTGGGACTCTGGACGCTTTGGTAGGGGTCCACACCGTAGCGTCTATGAGCGTAGAACAAGTCCAGATCTTCACTTCGATCCTCGCCATCGCGGCGCTCTCAGGAGCAGCAGGATTGTGGTTGTTGCGCCTGGTATCTCGTTTCAATAAGCCGTCCGCAGACCTCGTACGTATTGTTGGCGACTCTGCGCTCGTACTTTCTGCCATGGTCGCAGTAGGAGCAACGCTAGGAAGCTTGTACTTCTCTGAGATCGCAAACTACGCACCATGCAAGCTCTGCTGGTGGCAACGTATAGCAATGTTCCCACTCTCAATCGTATTAAGCATTGCGGCAGTGCGTAAAGACCGGAACATACGCTTTTACGTTCTTCCTGTTGCTGTACTGGGTTTATGTGTGTCTGTATACCACTATATTATCGAGCGGTTCCCAACCCTTGAAAAGACCTCCTGTGACCTAGAGGCGCCATGTACGCAGGTGTGGTTTCGTACGTTCGGATTCTCGTCGTTGGCCTTCATGGCTGGCTGTGGGTTCGTCGCGATCGTCACTCTCCTGCTCTGCCCACAGAAACTCTCTGAAGAAACGAACTAGATTCAGCGCCCAGCCGGATCTGTATACAGCCGGGTATCATTGCGTAATGCCCCAACACCTACTAGGTAGAGAAAGTATACAGACGATCAGTACGGTAAAACAGAGCGATCTGCAGAACAAACTAGGTGACTGCTATGAAGTCGCAGCCAACATCGCGTTGTACGGACTCACTACTGGGTCTCTAGACGAAGTTGAGTACTTGTTGTGTCACGGTACTGTGGCCGGGCAAGGCCATTTAACAGGCATGAGATTCGACCATGCCTGGGTGGAGTGGTGTCATGAAGCGACTGCAACAGCGTTTGTCGCTGACTACTCAAATGGGAATGAAGTGATTCTACCTGTCAGCTATTACTACGCGCTCGGAGTGATTGATCCGTCCGAAGTCCGGCGCTACACCCGCGAAGAAACTCTGCACATGCTGCTCAAGCACCAGCACTACGGAGCGTGGTACGACCAAATCTCACCACACTCTAAGTAGAGTGTGCTGAGAGAGTTCAGTCGCGCCTTGGAGATTTTTTCTGTTCAGATGGCGTGGTAGCAGGGCTGACTCGACCAGAAGGCATGGCTATAGCTACTTAGGACTATGGAGTTAGTGAGCACCACGAAGCCCTTACCGGCAAACAAGCATCCAGAGAAGCTCCAAGTACCGCGTTGGCTTATTGCGTCCAAGGTTCTACTCGCTGCATTGCTTATCACCGGAGCTCTCTTTCCGCACGTCGGTGGTTTCGAGGGGAAAGGCATGCTGTTTCGCCTTCCCATCTTTCTAGCACCGAGCCTGATCGTCCCTATCAGATACTGGCGCGGTAAGCCGTACCTCACTGTGCTTGACGTAGGCCTCACACTCCCTTTCTTACTCGACACAGCAGCGAACGCGTTCGGCATCTACGACTCTTTCAACCGTACTGACGATGTACTTCACTTTGTGAACTGGTTCATCCTGTACGGCACTATCACGGCAACGATCGCAGCAAGTGAATCAGGACGACGTACTCCGATGTGGATTGCTTGTATTGCTGGCACCGGGATAGGTGCCATGGGGGCTATCGGTTGGGAAGTAGCTGAGTACATGGCGATGCAATCAGGCGTCGGTCACCTCTCACTTACGTACAGAGATACACTGTCAGACCTAGTGCTTTCCTCAGTCGGCGGTGGCGTGGGTTCGTACATCGCGTTAAGGTTTGCCACACGCAAGCAGCGCAACGTTTAACGCAGAGCTAAGACTTTCGTTAGTCGCTTCTTTACAGCACCACACGACTTACTGTTGCGTCACAGTAGGCGGCGGCCAATCGCTACCAGGAGCTATAGCGCCCGGTTCGATGATCGGTGGTTTGGTGTGCCCGGTGTAGCGCTCTCCGTCCCACCAGCGTCGTACTCCAAAAGCGTACGAGTACGGGTCAAGCATCCATTTGGGTGATATCGTCCAGAGCTTGAGAACCGGTTTCTCATCTTTTGTTTCTGCAAACCACTGACCGTCCTTGTAGCGACGTAGCTGTGGGGCGTCGGGGTAGAACGGGTCTGGATACCACTTCGACCCGTCTTCATTCGACACACCTTCCAGAGCTGCTGTTTCAGTGTAGATGCGTTCAGTGAGATCAATCTTATCCTCTGAGCCTTTTAGAAGACCACGAAGGTACTCCGCACGAGTTGCCAGTAACGCGCGCTCCTTGCCAGTACCAGACGACACGACCATGTCATTGACAAATTTTTTAGGCTCTGTACTGGTTGCGGTGAGCGCAAACGGATCGACGAGCGCAGCGAGTGTGATGCGGTACCGGTCGCCTGTGGTGCGCTCTGAGATCAAGTCAAATGCGCTAGTTAGATCATCAGGCAGCAATGTTGTCGCGGCTGCGATTGCGTCCGCGGCCTTGATCCGCGCAAAAGTGAACTTTGCTCTATTCCAGAACAGGCCACAGTTAATAAATACCGCAAAGAGCACGGCCGTTAGCCCCCACGAAACATGTTCGTCACCAGCTGCGGCGTAAGTAGTTCCCTTGCCGATCATAACGTTAAACAGGAGGAACACCAGGGCAAACGACGGAAGCAGCGATAGCCGCATGAGTGCCTCGTTGACTGTGGCTCGGCGTATCCGATGATCACTGGCGATAGCGACCTGCGCAAATAACACCGCCTCGAGCTGATCTCTATCCAGAGCCTCTACAAGACCAGTGGTCGCCCACACAACTATTGTGCTGCGACTCGATGGGAAGGCACCACAGTTGAGCACCGGAGTATCTACCACCACAGCAGACGCGTCGCCTGAAGCGAGACCAAACGCGATACCTGCTGCGTCGACTATGTTAGTAACGCTCCCTTGCGCAGCCATAGAGCGAAGAAGGCGTATGGGCCGTGCCGTTACCACCCATGCTGGAAACGTTAACGGCACCGCGACCCCCACTGCTAACCCAACTACGCCACCTGTTTTTCCTAGGAGCGCTGCCAGCACTCCGCTGACGAGCATTGCAAAGGGCACACAAACAGCAACTGAGGAACGGAGCATCGCCCGCCGAGGGAGTTTTACTTCGGCGTCATTAACGGAACTAGGCACGTAAAGAACTGTCCTTTAACTACACGCCCACGCCAGACTCCATCAAGTCGTGCTCTTTCGCTCGCTCTCTCTTTGCTCGAGACCCATGAAGCTAACTGACCACACTCTGATTCAAGTGTCATCTCTTCAAAGCGCACCCACCTCCTGACCAGTGAAGCGATATGAGTTGTCAGTCACAAAGCTTATTGCTCATCACGTGTACGCAATGACCTACGACGCAAGCCTTTCGTCTAACTGTTTGTGTGTAACTAATTCTGCCTGGCGTACTGGACGCCAGATCGGACTGTGTTGTGCATGACTACAGGAGAAAGACGACGACACGTCGAAGTTCGCCGCCCGCTACACATGCGTCGCCCGACCTCAGTGCTCGAGCGTCGGCGACAAAAACGCGTCGGAGGGCGGCGTGAGCGTGACGCACAGGCATTCCGACACGGGGACGACTCTGACGACTTTACTTGGACTCTGCTTGATCTTCATGAAATCATATTTTTTATCGTTCTGTTTGTCGCGACCGCCTCTTTATGGCTACTTGGTCCTTGGTTGCTCACGCTGGTTATCGTGCTCATCGAGTCGGCAGTCTGGGTTGCTTCCATCGCCGTTGGGCTCGTAGCAGCTCGCATACTCCGTCGTCCGTACAGCGTTGCTGTGGTTGACAGTGGGACAGGCGAGGTACTTGCTAGAACACCTGTGACCGGTCGCGCGAACGCCGAGTTCCACGCCGACGTGGTTGCATCACGCCTCAGAGAAGGACTCACGCCAACTGAGGCAACAGCTTTGGATAAAGCACCAGTCTAAGCAATAAGCAAAGCAAGCCCGAGGCTGACCACGCCTCACGTCAAGTCGGATGAGTTGTGGAAAGCGCAGACTCTTGTTGATCATCAAGACTATTAGGATCTCCCCGGAACGGTCTGCCTGGTGAGTACTTCTGAGATAGAGACATGGTTTCGAGCATCGGGCCTGCCTTCGTTCTCGCGTCGCCGCTCGACGCGTCCTGCGCGTCAGGTTTTGCAGATACTTATCCTCGTCGCTGTACTCGAATCTGCACTCGTCGCGCCTTCACGTTCGTGGCCTTGGTGGGTTGACGCTCTCTCGGTGCTTTCTGTTGTAGCGGCTGGAGTCATCTCGTTCCGCGCACTCATCGGTACAGCCAAACGTAGATCATCAAGAGGCGCGAGCCGCTGGATAGTCGATGCCAGCTTTGTAGTGCTACCTGCGCTTATTGTGTTTGCTGCTGACGGTAAGACATCACATATTATTGCAACAACACTTAGCAACATTGCTGTGCTCGTGCTCCTCGCCACCGACGACCGCTGGCAGGTGAGCGCCCTTGTGGCCTGGGGTGTGCGCTACGCCACTAGTGAGTTCGCCTCATCTGTGCGTTCACTGGCACGTAGCGTCCCACTCCTTGTGGTGGTAGTTCTCTCGCTGCTTTTTACAAACGAACTCTGGCAGGTTGTGGCCGCCGTGAGTACAGCGAATCTCGCGACAGTCGTACTTCTTCTTGCGGGCTCTGGCGTTGTCTTCGCAGTTGTACAAGCACGTGAGGGTATTAAGGAGCAAGCTGACGACCGCTCGTTCTCAGAACTCGTTGCAGGCACCCCAGCCGAGGGCTACCCTGCACCAGCCTGTCGCACGGATCTCTCTCGTACCGAACGCGCCAACGTTTCAGCTCTGCTGTATCTCGCTCAATCTTCTACGGTGTTCATAGCCGCTGCTCTGTTTGCTCTAGTGCTTGTCGTTTTTGCTTCTGTCGCTGTACCGCAAGGCGCCCTTGACATCTGGCTTGGTCGTCCAGCTCACGAACTGCTCAACATCTCTTTCGGAGTTCGCGTTCTCGTAACCATGGAGCAGATAATCATGGCAGCACTCCTGGCAGGGTTCTCTTCTCTTGTGTTTGCTGTCTCACTAGCCTCTGACGCTGAGTTCCAAGGCATGATGCGTACGCAGGTAGCACACCGTCTTGCAGTTGCCCTTGTAGTGCGTGATGTCTACTTGGAGCAATCTGCTCCCTGACAATTACACGCCACAAACAGTATCAGTAACGACTAACCGTCTAGCAGACTCGAGCTACCACGATCCGACACCGCCGCCACCGCCACGTGAGCTAGACGATCTCGAGGAAGATCTCGAGGAAAAGCCCGAAGAAGAGCTCGAGGAAGGGCTTGATGTCGAGGCGTTTACTGCATTAAAGAGACTCTCTCTCTTGCTAGCGTCTCTTAGCCATGCTGTGCTTTCTTCGTTTGGCACCTGCGTAAACGCCGTCGCCCACTCCCAGCCTAGATTGAGTGCGACAACATAACCGGCGTACTCACGCCATAGACCAGTGTCAGCAGCGAGACGGGTACGAGCAGCCTCGTCATCTTTAAGAAACGCCACGAACCCACGCACGCGGAACCTGGTCGCTGCACCAAACTCCGACAAGCCACGCGGAATACGACCCGCACCGGGAGAGAACGAAGCTCTCAAGACAAGGTATGCAATAAACAGGAAAAATATCTCGAAATAAGTAAACATCAAGAACGCGAGCGGTATGAGTGACAAGAACGCCAGCACCCCCTTCCAAGACGCTGGGCGGCCACGAACCATAATAAAAGCTTTACGATCAAGTGCTTCTGGACCAAAGAAGCCAGCCTCTACGCATGAGGCGCGAACAGCCTGGGATAATTTGTCTGCAATTTTTAGAAGCTTCGTTTCCTGCAAGGCGACTACAGAGCCTTCTGCGAACAGCAGCGAGAGCAGGAACTGCTCGTAGCTACGCAGCTGAACGCTTGGGGCACTTTTCAACGATATCTGCCACGTTCCGTCGTGTAGTTCGTCCAGCTCCACTACGTTGCGCGCCGCAAGATCGATGATCGTCGCTGAAAAGCACGTAGTAGGGCTCGGCTGATCTGCAAGTAAAGCTACCTGTGCAGGTCCGAGACCCATCGGCGGGATGTACTCAAGTGGCGCGTCTGAGTATGGGTCGACCTCTAACGAAACGTACTCTCCCTGCAGCCGCGGTGACGCGTCTCGCGAAAAGGTTGCGCCAAGTGTTTCTGGGGAAAAACTCAACACAGACCTGATACGTCGGCGACGTCGGCGAATACCAAACAAGACTAGAACTAAAATCACGATGATATTGAAGTAAAGCATAGGTGGTACGCGAAGCTTGATTGGATCTACCGCTACTGCGTTAGTCACCTCGGTCTTAGTAACTACAGGCGCAGATGCGCTGTAGTCAACACCAGAGATTGGTGCAGTCACACCAACAAAATCTTTAGCTGGAAACTCGAGCTGGATCGCGAATTCGTCGCGAGCGCTTACACCTGTTTGTATCGCAACAGTCTCTGTAGTGCCAGAGACGATTGACTCACAGGGCTCGGGGTCTATAGAGACGTAAATGCACTTTTCAGAGAGCGGTCGAGACGAGTGGTATACAACTATCTCCGCTCTGTCTATGTCATTCGTCGCGGAGTCAAAAGCTTGAATGTCTAGTACCACCCTGTCACCACTAGGTGTCATTACCGCTCTGATCGTGTACCTCAGCTGGTAAGTGTGAGGACCTGATACGGTAACTGCTGGATCTCCGATACTGATAACAGCGTCACTGCCGATCATCGAGACGTTAGCTTGCGCTGGGGTGCCCGGACCTGCGCTGACAACTAGGTTTGTCACAGGAAATGCACGTGACACATTTTCTTTATCGGTAATAACCATCGGGATAGTGCGCTTGATGCCGTGACGGTCGTAGGAGCCGAAGTCTTGTACGATGGTCTCAGTGACTTCAATATCACCAGAAGGCATCGGTCGTAGCTCGGTACGGAACAGCACTGTACGGTCGCTGCGTGTGTAGAGATCGCGTACTGCTGCTACGGGAAACGACAGTCCAAAAAACACCAGTGCCACAATGAATAACTTTAAGCTGAAGAGTTTTTGACGCATGATAGTGACGGTCCATGACCTCGTCCAGTTAGCACGTAGTGGGCCGCTTCTCGGATACGTACGATCACTAGCGCTGTGCCGCGTCCCGTAAAGTTCGTCAACTGTCTTCTCAAGCCATCTCTACACGGTGTATTTTCGGGAATATTTTTCTAAAAAGTAGCCAGTCATGGTGCGTCTAGAGTTTCAGGCCGCACAGTTCCTACGTATACATAGATAGATAGCTAGTTAGAGTTACTCAGAAGTTAGTCAGATTAGAGGCACCAATCCGTTCTAAGGAGAAACCGTTACTGCTTCCCTCTCACCGCATAAGAAGTACAGCAGTCAAGTCGATTACATGCTCTGTGACGCTGACCAACATTATTACGAGACACAGGACTGTTTAACCCGTCATCTAGATAAAAAGTATAAGAACGTAGTGAAGTGGGTTAAAACAGATGACCAGACATCAGTTTTGATCAATGCCAGACAACTCACTGTTGTGCCTAATCCTACTTACGATCCAGTGGGCGCTCCAGGAAGCCTTGAAACATACTTCAGGTCAAACAACACTGCAGGCTTAGAGCTACGTGACATGATCGTGATGCAACCGCTGCAAGCAGAGTACCAAAACCGTCAATCACGTCTAGACAAGCTTGACGAACAGGGCGTACAGTTATCTTGGCTGATACCAAGTCTGGGTTTAGGTATCGAAGAGATGTTGCAAGAGGACCCAGAGTCCGGCATGGCAGTCTTTACTGCTTACAATAAATGGCTGCATGATGACTGGGGGTACAGCAAAGATGAGCGCATATTCACAGGTCCTATGCTCTCACTCATGGACGCCGACCTGGCCGAAAAGGAGCTAGATCGTGTCCTGCCGCTAGGCGCGAGAATGGTGATCATGCGCGCTGGTCCGGTGGGAAACCAGTATGGAAGACCTCCGTCACCAGCTGATGTTCGTTTCGATCGTATCTGGTCAAAGATCGCCGAAGCTGGTGTAGTTGTAGCTATTCACGCGGGTGATGCTGGGTACAGTAAGTATCTGGGAGACTGGGGCGAAGGTACCAAGTATAAAGGGTTCAAGTCTTCCCCGCTCGCTGAGGTTCTCGCCGTTGGTACTGAACGTCCAATATTTGACATGATGGCGGCGATGGTCTGCCACGGACTGTTTGACCGCCATCCAAAGTTAAAGATCGCAACTCTGGAGCTGGGTTCCGCGTGGGTACATGAGCTACATCGCCGTCTTAGGTCTTCCTACGGTAAAACACCACAACTGTTCAAGCGCGACCCAGTCGAGTCGTTCCGCCAGCACGTGTGGGTAGCTCCGTTTTACGAGGACAACATCACCGCTCTACGTGACACACATGGTAGCGATCGCATTCTCCTCGGGTCAGACTGGCCACACCCTGAGGGTCTCTCTGAACCTAGTAAGTGGATAGAAGACTTTCACGCATTAGGACCGGTAGACATGAAAAAGGCTCTGCGCGACAATCTACTCCAGCTCTGCAGCCTTACATAGAGTCTATTAAGGAAAAGCACAGATCTTGAACTTTAAAGGAAGTTTGTGCCGTAAAGTCCGCAACCGCTAGTCAAAGTATCCGCTTTGCAGGCTGAGTTCCGCGAGCCGAGAGATTGCTGGCTGGAAGCTGACCACGCCGTTTTCGCAAGCCTCAGTGCGCGCCAACAGTGCTTTAAGCCTGCAAAGGTTTTGAAAACAAGGAGAATATATGGCGTTACAGAACGCTCAATCCATTGGATTTTTCCGGTCGCTACTCAAAGTAGCAACAGACACGGAACGAGAAGGTGTTATGCAAGGCGTAAACCCTGCTCTGTACTCCGCTTTGACGCAAGTCTTGCGAGCATCCAAGTACATCAAAAAACTAAACGTTGAAACAGCACAAGAGCTCATCAGCTACATCACCGACGCCGAGAAGCTGCAAAGCATCAAGGACACAGACAAGCGCGTAATGATCGGCCATACAGTCGATCAGCAACTTCGCGTAATTGGTGCTGTACTTGAGGAGACGTCCCGTAGAGCTTGGACACCATACAATAGTGTGGTCGTTACAGCTAAAACGAAGAAGGTACTCGAAGGTAAAGACGAAGACATGGTCATTATGAACCTCTCTCGAATGCAGCACCGTGATGATAAACTCATCGCACCGTGGATCGAGAAGATGTCAGAAGGCGGCGTTATTCGTTTTCTGAACAGCATGCAGCACAACAGCCGCATGTACACAGAAGAAACTTCCCGCGCCATTGGAAAACGTTTGATGGGCCTTGACGTGATGCTTTTCAACCACATCAGCCCTAAAGCTCGTGTGAGTGAGGACACTCTCGAAGCAGCTCTCGAAGGTTGGGACTTTGTGGTGTGCGAGAAACTTGCACACATCATGAGTATGGCTCCGACTTACGTTACTGCTAGGAGACTCCTCGGCGCAGAAGCTTCAGATGAAGTGCGTAACGCAATGGTCTCACCAGAAGCTGTAGCTGTGTGGCGTAAAAAACTCGACTACGGTATGCTTTTGTACGCAAAAGCACTCACCGAAGAAGAGATACGATCACACATCCACGCCCTTGAGAGTGAAGCAAGCTACAACCGCATGGAGACACTGAAGTTCGCAAGACGAGCCGAGGACATCCATCTCATTGTTGAAGAGTGCTACCGCCGAGGTTGGTGGAATGACGACCGGTCCAGAGATAGGTTCCGCTGGTCTTCTAACCTAGACGGATCCGCGTGGCTATCAGTTCCTGGTCTCAACGAGAACACGGCGAAGTCAATCATGATCCAGGGCTCAAATGAGTCTGTGGTTTTGTATCTTCTCGGCCGCTGGGGAACTCCTAGCACCGAGACGATCAACTTCGGAGCATCTTTGCTGTTTCTAGATGATCTCGACGCTCGAGTTTCGGGCAGCACTCTCAGTTCATGGACTGGTACGCAAGAGTATCGCGCACTTGTGCGTGCTCTCTTTGCAAACTCCACAATGGCTATTGATCGTGTAGTACAAAGTCACTACACGTGGTCAGATGAACTAGCAAGAGCAACACTTGATGTCCTGTGTGAAACACTCGCTACGGACTCTGGCAAATGGGCAATGTTTTCCTCGTTGTTGACAAGCACGAAAGAACAACCCATTCAGGTGGTAGCTGACGCTGCAAACGTATTAGCTTGAGAAATTCAGAGTGGGTAAGGATAAAACCTTGCCCACTCTTTGTATAGAAATCGCACTTTGTATAGAGTTGCTACAGTTACATAACTGTAAATCGCCGCTCCAACGCTCTCGGACAAGCGTACGGGCAGCCCTGAGGGCTGACTTCGAAAGTTCTACACGAGATTCACAAACTGAGCGTGTAGCACTGTATTTCTCTAGAGTCATCAGCGTGCGCTGGTGCGAGTTGTATAGACAAGGAAACGGGTTAAACCGAATCCTTGAGCCACAAGGTGGCTTTTTAGTTATGAGTACCGTGTGTCTTCGCTACGTGTTTTCTTTAGTACAGACCAAAGAGAGCTAAGTGCTACTAAAAACCCAACAGCTCTGAGTAAAAAAGGCACAACGAGCGACACAGCTAGAACTACGCAAGCTACAAGCAACACGAAATTTCTAACGATAGCTAGTGCGTTCAGCGTTTTCTGCAATTCTCCAGCTGACTTGCCAAGAGTAGACGCTTTGCGACGAGCAGCTGCGAACTGGAGCAACGTAACAATTAAGTACGCTCCGGCTGCTAAACGCGACACGAAAGTGTTTGGCACGAAAGCTACGACACACGCTGAAACAAAGGTTGCAAAGTGGGTAACTTTTGCACTGAAAGGGTTTTCTTTAATTACTTTAGTCGCCATGTGGGACTCCTTGTTTGCGCCGCTGGTGCGGACTTTGACTCTGCCTACCATCGCGGCTGCAGTCGGGGATCAAATCACCCTGCTTTCGCTATCCCCTGAGATCAGTAAAAGCTAACCACTATAAACAAAGCGCATGCCGCCTCTGCCCATACTCAAAGAAGTGCGCCAGGTATTTGCTGACAGCTACCCCTTTAAGGCTGCTGCGTGAGCCAGAGTTTTTGTGCGTCCAGCACTTTTGTGACAACCTCACCCCAGCCTGTAGCTCGCGGCCCTGCAAGCTCCTTGTTGTATGGCTGGTCAAACACGAGCACGTTTTGACCAGAGTCTCTTAGAGCTTCTACTTGATACGGGGCGTCATCAATATGCAAATCAGCTGACGCGTCAGCTTTAGCACCAAGAAAGCACAAGTCTCTGTGTGGTACGCGTACTCGGCCATCTTCACGTTTGGACTGCAGCCACGCGATGGTGTCACCAGCAGCTCTGTCTTGGTCTCCGTGAGAGAGGAACCGGTGAGTGACGATTCGGATATGAACTTCAGCATCACTGAGTTCCCACAACGCGTTGCTCATACCAGGGAGTTCTCCCATTGTCCGAAAGAGCGCACGATCGACGGCATAGCGGTGCGTACGGACGTAGTCTTCAGTCGAGTCGAACCATCCAGCTGCAACTAGGTCCCAACTATCTGGCTCTGGTAGTTCGAAAGCGTCTTTACGCCCCATTGCTGCCATGTACGGACGTAACGAATTGAGGTAGTCAGCGCACACACCGTCTAGGTCAACAGCCAGGACGAACCTGTTGGGGTGCTGGGTGAGTGTGGGCGTGGAGGAGCTTTCAGACATGACTAAATTGTGCCGGTTTCTGTCTATAAAACACATGACCATGTCACAGCGCTTCGTTACGGTATCTATACAAACCCAAACGGAAGGACATAGCAATGACCAAGCATTGGACCGTCATAGCGGACGAGCAAGAGACCGGTGTGTTCGTAGATGACCACGCAATTGCTCTCGCGCTCGCAGAAGAGTACGAAGAACACTCAAAAGAGGTAGAGGTAGTAGAAGTAGGTAGCTAATATCAAAATAAACGGCGATCTCCTTGGCAGACATTGGATGACGCTCACAGTGCCGTGCGTGTTAGACCTCAACCCAACCGACCGCTCACTGCTGCACAGATTGTCAATCCTCAGCGCCGGTTGGGTTCTTATCTCGTTAGGTGTCGTCGGTGTCCTCAACTCAAGACTAGGAGCTGGTCCGTTTGAGGTACTGAACGTCGGAGTCGCTGCGCGACTAGGCGTACAAGTTGGTACAGCAAGTTGGGTGACGATGGGAGTGATGATCACTGCCGCAACTCTGCTAGGCGCTCGCCCGGGACCTGCCACATTTGCGAGTTCGTTTTTTGTAGGAGGACTAATAAACATTCTCCTAGGTTTGGTGATGACCCCAGACAGCCTCGTGGCTCGCTCTTTGATGCTGTGTTTTGGAATTGCAATTTTGTTCACAGGAGTGTGCTTGACGGTGATAGCAGGACTCGGGTTTGGGGCTGGCGATTTATTGATGTTCGCGCTCGGTCGTAAAGGTGTTTCTTTGAAAGTTGCGCGCTGGGCCATAGAGATCTCAGCTCTTGTAATTGGCGTCCTGCTTGGGGGGTCGGCTGGTGTGGCGACGATCCTTATAGCGCTAAGCGCCGGTCCGGTAATAGTGAGACTCATTCCGCGAGTTGCGACCCTGCCTTTAGTTGCCGTCAAAACCGCACGCCGTACTGAGCAAGTGCTTTTTGAGTAGATCTCTCAGCAATGTCACAAGCGCTCTTAAATAGAGACACCTGACAGCGCCACCATCGGTAGAACAATACTCATGGTGTACGGATTTGCTGCTATTGACTTAGAGACAACAGGTCTTTCTCTCAGTCAGGACAAAATCATAGAAGTGAGCGCAGTGCTGTACGACGAGCACGGCGTGGAAGAGGGCGTTTTCTCGACGCTCATCAAGCCAGGAATACGCATTCCTCCAGCAGCAAGCCGCGTTAATCGAATCAGTGACGAAATGGTGAGGTCGTCTCCTACGTTCGCAGCTGTAGCACCTACTCTGGCTGATGCTCTGCGTAACCGTATTCTTGTAGGGCATAACGTCATCTCATTTGACGCTCGCTTCCTCGCGTCAGAGTTTGCTGCTGCGGGGTTAGAGATGACGCACCACAGCGTGCTTGACACTCTTCATTTATCCCGCAAAGCTTACCCGCACCTCAAAAGCCACAAGCTCTCGATCCTGTGCGACCTAGCAGGTATTGAGAACAAGACTGCACACCGAGCCGAATCTGACGCGCGCGCTACTTGGCACTTGCTATGCGTCATTGCTAATGACGACATACGAGATGTCACAAAACTTGCCAGGTTTAACTTTCCAGTTCTCTCAGGTGGCGTTACAAGACACAACGACGACTAAGACGACCAGCTTACGTATCTGTAGATAAACGACACGACCAGGGCGTGGCTTTATCGTCACTTACCTACTGCTGCAGCCAACGTGAGTCGGTGTAGCCCGGTTAGCTCGTCCATCTCCATGTTCGTTGAGTAGCCACCAGCGAGAACCCACGCGACAGGCACTCCGTGAGAGGCAGCCCAGGAGAACACTAGTTCTTCGCGCCGTGCGAGCATCTCGGTTGTCACACCAAACACACCACCAGCACTTTCGTGTGGATCCATACCTGCGTTGTACAAAATTACGTCAATAGACGCAGGCGACGAGACGCGACTCAATGCTTTTTCTATGTCATCCAAGTAAGTATCAGCATCGCTCATCACGAGTTCAGCACCGGCAATCCCAGAGTATGTGTCGTACGAGACGACAGAGACGTCGAGCTGCTCAAACAATCCACCGATACCTTGCTTTATGTAAGCAGCAGTCCCACCTCCAGCGTGCGCGTCAAGATCTAAGCTCAAGACGCGTCCCGCACCAGACAAAAACGCAGCACGAGCTCCGAGAGCTAATCCGTTGATAGTACAAAACCCACTGCCACTACCTGGCCGTGCGTGATGCAAGCCACTTGAGAGCGAGCCTGAGTTAAGTCTATCTGTGAGCGCTGTCATAGTTGCTGCCACAACACCACCAGAAGAGCTACGCACAGCAGAAAGGAGCTTTTCGTCCCAACCGATGTCGTTGCTTTCGGCAAGCGCACGCGGACAACCAGTAACTAAAGCGTCAATATACTCACTATCCAACACGTCAGCCAGAGAGCTCAAGCTAGCGACCTCTGGTTCTATTAACTCGACTCCGTCTATAGGGTTGGCAATGAGAGAGTGTGCTACATGTTCTGATTTACGAGTTGTATCCCAAGCTACGGACGTGTCGCAGTACGATCTCGAGTAGAAGACTTTCACGACCAGGACCGTGCATTAGCAATGCGAGAAATGACCCAGTTGGTATCTATAGGATGCGCTCTCATCCAGTCTGCTACTTCACGTTGTTCTGCGTTAGCTTGCCCTGCTGTCGCACCAGAAGTTCGGTGCCACCACGCGAGTGCATCAGGTGCGTATATGAGCGCCGCAATAGGTCGAGCAGTGCGGATAGCCGAGAGGGACTCCACAGGGCTGTAACCAAGAGCGAGCATGATCGCAAACGTCAAAGAAGGTGCGCGATTTACTCCCATGTGGCAATGCACAAAGACTTTACGCCCTTCTTTACTTAACGCAGAGACCGCTGCTGTCACTCCACTTTCAAACCATGCGTCAGGACGCGCATAACCGTCATCATCTGTTGCTACATGGTGGTAAGTGATGTTCGCCTGCAGCCTGCTGACGAGGTCTTCATCTGATGCTTCAGCTCGTACGTCGATGATGTCTGTAACGCCTAGTTCAACTAGCTGTGCTAGCTGCTCGGAGAAAACCGCCAAAGAAGAGCTATCTAGGTCTCCAGAAACAAGCAGGTTAGGGGTAGCAAAACACACAGTACGCCACCAATCTTCAGGAGATGACGGCCTGCCTAATGGCAAAGAGCCATCACTGACGTGAGTGTGTTTAATGGGTGTAGGTGTGATGTCGCGTGTTGTTCTCATGCCTTATAGACGTACGGAAACAACGATGTGACACAGGTTTAAGGCAAGCTCTGCCAGCTAAGGATGCCTACTTAGGGTTGGATTCAAGCCACTCGAGCACAACGTCGCCGTGACATGCACGAGGCGCGCACCAGCAGCCTAGATCTCGCCCGCGCACTTCCTCTACCG
>Ga0209296_1000798_pt1 | contig 26507 bp, 22 predicted proteins | sample S_130206_EF_Meta_FD_187319 | JGI IMG/M metagenome (GOLD analysis project Ga0209296, IMG submission 187319) | Freshwater microbial communities from Lake Simoncouche, Canada to study carbon cycling - S_130206_EF_MetaG (SPAdes) (version 2) | ecosystem: Environmental > Aquatic > Freshwater > Lake ...
CGGCTTCGTCCTCCTCGTAGTAGTTGAGGTAGAGGACCTCGTTGCGCCAGTTGTGTCTCGTAGACATGTAACGGTGAGGTCCAGGCCCAATCACCTTGTCTGCGTTCTCCATGGCCGCAATCGCCTTTTTCTTCTGCTGCTCTTTTTTCTTCGGGTTTTCCTCCAAGTGGAACTTTCTCAGCTCCAACTTGGCTCGGTTAACAGCACCCCATAGGGTGGTCGGTAGCTTGGACATGATTACTCAGGATTCTATGCTTTTGTCCTCTTCATAAATTCCAAGAAAAGTTTTTCAATTTTTTTTCATGTTCAGTTTTTTTTTACCTTCGGTAGCTATCTATCTTAAAATACAAACCTTTCCAGTCTCATCATCAACATAGCCGCGACCCGTCCAAACTTGGTACAATTTGTATCGCCTCTGCGCGTATGCATACTCTTCTTCCCAGGACCAATAGCGGTAACGTGCCTCTTGTATTTCGTATTCGTAGAGTCTATAGTCTTGGTCGCCATCGACGCGGTCCATTTCTCGCCGCTTTTCCTCTCGTTCGGAAAACTCTTTCAGAATCAATTCGTCTTGGTACTTTTGCAAGAAACTTATCTCCTTCACCTTTTCTTTTGGAACAATCTGCACTGCGTCTCTGGTTTTTTCTATGATGGCTTTGGTTTTATTCGTGGTCCAATGAGTCACTACTGCAGCGCTTTTTTGCACAGTTCCGCCAAGAGGAGGGAAATCGGACTCCGTCACCGTTATTTTGTTGGTCATTTTACTGGTCATTGCCATACTTGTCCGCGATTTTTATTTTTTCTATGTTTCACAAAAAGTATTTCAATTTTTTTTATACCGGAAAAAAATACTTGGAGGGACTGGTGGAAGTCCTATAGTACTTTTTTTTTGCGGACAGTGGGGTTCGAACCCACGCATCATAGATAACGGGTCTTAAGTCCGTCGCCTTAAACCACTCGGCCATATCCGCTTGCACCCGATGAGGGACTTGAACCCTCGACCACCAGTTTTCAGTCGCACAAATGCTTTAAAAGACTGGCGCTCTACCAACTGAGCTAACCGGGTATTTGTCAGTTTTTAAAGAGTTCTGACAACTCGGTTTCCCACACCGGGAATTGAACCCGGCCCTCGCCCTTGAAAGGGGCGCATCCTAACCGATAGACTATGTGGGATTTGGGTTTTATTTTTATGGGGTTTTTGTTTTTTTTTACTACTACTACTAATGCCACGCTGCCACTTACCATGCATCCTCCGCGACCATCTCCTCCTCCTCGTCGTCGCTCTCGTCCAAGTCGGCCCAACCCTTGCCGTTGAGGCCCTTGAAGCACTCGTGCCGATGCACCGCCGCGGCCTTCTCGCGAGCAGACAACTCCTTGGTCTTGTGGGGATATTCGCAGAGACCAGACTTTTCAACCACAACGCGGGCACTTGAGGCCGCACCGCCCACGGTCACCGCCTGAATCCAAGACGATTCCGTGATGGGCGATGACGAAAAGACCTTGCTGGAAAGAGTGGGGAACTCCTCCTTCGGTGCCTTTTTTTGGGTCCGCTTGGGGCTGCGAGGTGACTCGTCTGAATCGTCGTCGTCCCCCATGAGCAGGGCAAAGCGGCCAGTCGCAGGTGCGGGAGAAGCGGTGGGCTTGGAGGCCTTGGTGCGCGCTTGCTCAAGCTCCGCGTGCTTCTGGACGCGTTCCACTAGTCTCTCGCGCTTAGCCCGCAGTGCGTTGTCCTTCTCAAGGGCCTTGCAGTACTTGACGGTGTGGCCAGCCTGATGGCAGTAGCGGCACTCTTGGGACAACAAAGTCGGGCACACGGTGCTTCCATCATTGTCCTTGGGCCAATGGCTGCCGTATTCCTGAGCGGACTTGCCTGCATCCTTGCAGACCTTGCAGCAGGGTTTCACGACGACCTTGTTGACGCGCGACATTCTTATTCTCGTTTTAGAACCACTGTGTGATTTGGTACCAAAAGTAATTCAACAAAAAAATGTTTCAATTTTTTTTTCACCAAGCATAAAATTTGAATTTCTTAAAATTTTTTCAATATTTATTAAGGTTAGGGTTATGGTTGCTGTTGACGAGGCCTTGCTCGCATATTTACCTCTTCTTGTAGTGCCGCTTGATGTACCAACGATGGACCCAACTCTCTCTGCGCATTTTCTTGATTACGTATGGCTTCTTGAATCCGTCTCATATAATAATTAATTGTATTGGGTGTTTGAGTAATTTGATACTGATAATTGGCAACTATTTGATTTTGTCGTTGTAGTCGTTGACGAATCTTATTCAACGGAACTTTTCTCAACGGAACCTCTGGAACCGCATATTTTTGTAGCCTTGTCCTACACATTGGACACGCTACACAGGTTGTTGTCCCAAGAAGACATTGCAATCTTGGCACACAATCCGCGCACAAATTATGATTACAACTTGTTTTTACTTTTTTCTCTCCTTCTGTAATTGTATTCCAACACACAGGACAATCAAAATCCGCCAATTGTTCATCCACATCCATTGTTCCCAAAATCTCGGGTTGCTGTGGAGGTAGAGTCTCCACTTGATTCCCATAAAACGCGATTAAATCTGCCATCGGTTGATTCTTTAAGTTAAATTATTAATACTTTATTCCAAGTCAATTTTTATTCAACTTGTAAAAAAATATATTTTTCAAATCAAGAAAAAAATTGACAATTATTTATTCAAAAACTTTTCCACTAAAACACATCAACTTTCTCTCTAGCAAAAAGAAAAAATGGAACGATTCCACTGGTTTGTCAAAAAAGCCGGTATTCAATATAAACAGCACCAATATGACGGTGTTCAGTGGTGTTTGCAGAATGAGCTCGGCAAAGGTAAAGCCGAAGGCACCGTTGGTAAAGCCGAAGGCACCGTTGGTAAAGCCGAAGGCACCGTTGGTAAAGTTCGCGGTGGAATCATTGCTGACGAAATGGGACTCGGCAAGACCATTACCGCAATTGCACTCTTGCTTACAAATTTTATGACAAAAACACTCATTGTTCTTCCCAATGTCCTTATTGCACAATGGGTCTTTGAAATTCAACGCACAACGGGTCACACGCCTCTGGTCTTCTACGGTGCAGAAAAAAAAATGATAACATTGGAACAGCTTTCTTCTGCACCAATTGTCATTACCAGTTATTCCCACATCTCAGTGTCAGCTTTGAAGGTAAATGACCCTACAACTAGCATGTTGCATATGGTGCAATGGAATCGCGTCATATTTGACGAAGCCCATCATTTACGCAATAAAAATGCACGATATTGGGGTGCCAAAGTCTTGGCCTCGCCTATTAAATGGCTCATTACCGGCACTCCTGTTCAGAATAAACGCAGAGACTTTTACAACTTGTGCTCTGTCGTTGGTCTGCCTTCCAGTTACTATACTGAACCAGATAACATGGATGAATTGTTGGAGGCCTATGTCTTGCGTCGCACCAAAACTCAAGCCGGCATCAAATTGCCAAAGGTTGAACTCGGATGCAACACTGTGGATTGGGCTACAGAGGATGAACGAGTTCTCTCGGAGGATATTCACAATGCTATTCGGATGGCTGATTCTGTTGAGAGACTCAAGTTGATTATCAAAGCTCGGCAGACTTGCATTCTTCCCGCCTTGCTTAAAAAATCTATGCAAGATATGGTTGATGACAACATTATTCCCAAGAGCGATTCTCATGTGGGTGCGTTGTCATCAAGCAGCAAATTGGACGCCGTCCTTGATACACTTCTCTCAAGGAGAGAAAATGGAAATGGTAAATTAATCTTTTGTCATTTCAGGGAGGAAATTGATACCATTGTTTCAAGACTCAAAGAGGATGGCATTACTTCAGTGGCTACCTTTGATGGCCGAACTTCTCTCAATAAGAGAGCCAATACTTTGAGAGAAAAAGTGGAATTCCTTGTCTTACAAATTCAGACGGGTTGTGAAGGGTTGAATTTGCAGAGAGATTTCAGTGAGGTTTATTTTGTTAGTCCCAATTGGAACCCAGCTATTGAGGAACAGGCCATTGCCAGGTGTCATCGCATTGGTCAAGTCAAACCGGTACATGTATTCAGGTTTCAGATGACTACTTATCAAAAGTTGGAACCATTGGTAGAAGAAAACTTCTCTCCTTCTTTGGACCAATATATTCAAAATGTGCAGAGTGTAAAGAGAGAAATTATTGAGGAGATTATTCATTCTTAGACATGGGAAGGTAGGGTTCAATTGGTTGGAGTTCCCTAAGATGTATATATTTTTCTCTTTTGGGAAGACGATGAAGAGAGAAAAAGTATTTGAACAGTGGTATCCTAGAATTATTATACTATATTAGCTCCCTTTTGTGCCGAGGTCGTCTTTAAGTTACTTTTTATATATATTATCCACCATACCCTGCAAATACCCATATTTCATGGAAAACCAGAAATGAGTGACAAAACCAGAAATGAGTGACAAAAATACAGGGAAAAAAAGGCTTTTTTTATACAGTTACATTGCCTTTTTCACAAACTACTCCACTACATTTTACTTTTTATGGTTTTTTGTTTTTTTTTGAGGATTTACTCGTCATCCTCCTCTTCCTCCTCCTCCTCCTCCTCCGAGTCCAGCTCCTCAGCAGCATTGGCCGCCGCCTCCTTGGCTGCCTTCTCAGCCGCCTCCTTCTCTAGGCGAGCCTTCTTCTCCTTGGCCGTCTCCTTCTTCGCCTCAGCCTTGCCGGCGGCACCGTTGGTGACCTCAGCCTTGCCGGCGGCACCGTTGGTGACCTCTGTCTTCTTGACCACCTTCTTGGTCTTGGCGACCTCCTTCACCGGCTCCTCAGCAACCGGCTCTGCAACCGGCTCTGCAGAAGCAGCGGCTGCCTTCTCGGCTGCCTTCTCGGCTGCCTTCTTCTCCTTGAGTGCCTGCTTCTTCTCAGCATCCTTCTCCAACTTGACCTTGGCCTTCTCAACCGCCTTGGCAGCTACTGCATCCAACTTGTCCTGCTCCTTCTTGGCCTTCTTGGCCTCGGCCGCCTCCTTGCGCTCAGCCGCCTTCTTCTCCTTGCGAGCCTCAGCAGCCGCAGCCTTCTCCTCCTCGGTCATCTTGGCACGACCACCCTTCTTGGGCTTATCGCCTGACTCGGAACCCGTCTCCGAACCAGACTCACTAGACGCCTTCTTGGCACGCGGCTTCTTCTCAGCCTTCTGAAGAAGAACGCCCATGGCCTCAAACGCCTCGTCAGCGTTAAATCCATACTTCTCGGCACAGGCAGCAATGGTTTGCCGACTCACCTCCTGCACGAGCTTGTTCAGCCCGACATTCACAGAATCATTCACATTCACAATAACAGACGCCATTCTTGACTACACACTAGGTTGTTTGGTTCTTCTCACTTTTCCATACAAAAGTTTTTCAATTTTTTTTTCACCTCATAATTTTTTCAAGTCACTCAAAATTTTTTTTATATAGGAAAAACCTCATATAAAAAAAATTACACCATACACTCTACCATTTTATATGGTACCACTTTTATGAGAGAAAAATGCACAATTTCTTTTATCAGTTGCATTTGGCTTTAAATTACTTTTATATATATTATTCCACATACCCGACAAATACCCCATATTCATGGAAAACCAGAAATGAGTGACAAAATCAGAAATGAGTGACAAAAAAATACATGAAAAAAAGGGATTTTTATATAAGATTACAAAACTATATTCCACTCTACTCTACTCGTCGTCCTCCTCATCTTCCTCCTCACACTCGTCAATCTCTTGACGCTCCTCGTTGAACACGCCCATGCAGTCCTGAGTCTTTGGGTCGTACAACACATTGTCGGCCGTCCTGTAATACAACTTGCCATTGAACTCAAACTTCTTCACCTTTACCTCTGCCTCTGGCTCTGGCTCCTTCACAGCAGCCTTTTTGCTTACGGTATCCTTCTTCTCTTTCTTCTCCTTCTTTGCCTCCTTCTTTTCGGCGACCGGCTTCACTACAACACTCCCTTCGGCAGCACGAGGACTGTTCGCTTTGCCTTCGGCTTTGGCTTCCGAAATTATTGTTGCAAACAAATCCTCCGTACTTGAAACCTCCACAGGCTTTCCCGTCTTCTTCGGACGCCCACGCTTCTTGGGCTCTGAAGATTCACTTTCGGTGTCCGAGGTCACAGCTGGATTCTTCTTGGGACGCCCCCGTTTAGCAATTGGTGCATTGAACAGGTCTTCCGGCAACTCAATGTTATGCTTTGCTGCCGCTGCTTGAACTTGTTCCTCACTTAGCTTTAGCTTTTGCATCACTTTTACGTATGACACTGGAGCTTTTCCCTTTGGGTCCCGGAATTCCTTTCCCGAATTGAAAGCCGTCATGCGATCCTCAATGCTACCACTGTTTGGTTTCCCTGATGTGTTCTTGTCCGCTTGCTTTTGGCATCCCTCACAGTAACTTGATGACCCCGATTGCTTCTTGTGACACTGAGTCAATAGACCATGGTTTTGTTTCAATCCGTGGCAACAGTCCGATTGAATCACTCCAGTGAAAGGCAATGGAACCTCTGGCTTTTCCCGTTTTTCCTCTTTCATTTTTCTTTCCGTCTTTTTACCCATCTTCACAGACAGTCCCAGCTCTTCTACTGCTGCATCTGCTGAAAATTTGTACTTCTCTGCACATGCACGGATCGTCTCTATACGAGCATCCTCTAGCATTGACGCCAAACCTGCACTCAGCTTTGAACTCAACTTCACGCTCATCATTATTGAATTATTTTACACCTTCTTTTACCTTACCCTATACACCTTCTAAAACTTTTCAATTTTTTTTTTACACTACCCATACTACCTTAAATTTTTTTTTTGTGTATACTTTTTAAAAAAGTATTGCAAAACCGGTTCTGTCTTCGACAGAACTTTTTAATATTTATTTTATCCATAATATATAATATGAGCTCTGTTACAATATTTATTCAAGGGCATGGTCTTCAAGAATATGATACAATTTCTAAAGACCAAGACGTTAACTTATTGTCATTCTGTGGTTATCCTGGAGACGTTGGAAGAATGGCAATTTGTCCAAATGGTAAATCCATTGATATTGAAGCTATTAATAAAATTATGGCTTGTTATAAATCTCCAAATACTCAAGACGAAATATATAAAACCCTTGAAACTCCCTTAGAAAAATTATATAGAAACTGTGGTATTAAATTTAGAAAAGGAGGATTTAACTATACATTTCCAAAATATCAAAGGTATTTTCAATTAAAACCAAACCCACATGAAAATTGCAGAGTTTGCGAAGAATATGGACAAGGAAGATGTTTAAATTTAAGAGAAAGAGATAGATATTGTCCTGAATATGGCATCACTGTGGTAAAATCATCAAATGATCAGGATTATAGTTATACACTGGTTAGCAAAAACGAGGATACTCGCTCTAGAGCAAATTTAGATATAAATGAAGCCTCTAGAAATTATTGGCATAAAAAAGCTACAAATAACGCTCCAGCTTTATCTGAAAAATTAGAACAAATTTTTAATGACATTTATGTAGAACAATACGTTTCGCTTACAGATTTAATAACTTATTTTAGAGCTATGGGATTTAGAACTATTTATATTATTGACCCAACATGTAGATCATTAGAGGAATCGTCAAAATTAAAAAATGCAGGTGTAGCTGTAATAGAAAGAATGAATCCCACAAAACAAAATGCGTTTAGTTCTTTGGTTCAACAAGCTCAACAAATGGATAGAACTGGTGCAGAATTGAAACCGCAATGCGGTAAAGGTTGGATTCAACAATGCATTGAAGGAATATGTAACTGTTTAAAACAAAAAACTGATGGAGGCACAAAAAAAGCTAATAAAAGAAATTTTAAAAAATATAAATCAAAAAAACAAAAATCAAGAAAAACTAAAACTAGAAAACAAAAAAGGTTATAATTTATAAATAAAAATTATATTATTATGAAACTTCAGCATAAAAATATAAATTAAAAAATCTTAAATCTCTAAAGAAAATTTGTTGAAATGTTCTTATCCATATAAAGTACTCATTGGTCGCCGCAAACCATTATTCCTTGGAGCGGTTCTAACGGTATAAACTGGAACATGCTTAGCTTTCATTTTTAAATATTCCCCAACAGCTTCATAGTGATCTATTTTTTCGTCAACAGCTTCTCCATTTTTTATTTTTAATAACATTCGTCCTCTTTTTCTGCAACATCCCATACATAAACACCCCAAATCTATATAATGATCGTGCTGAATCTCGCTTATATATTGATTATCTAAAGCAACATCCATATAAAAGACATAATCATCTGGTGTAAAAGGTGAAAAATATGTGCTATTCATTTTACTTCTCCATGTATTCAAGTATTGTGTTCTCTCGTAATCGGTGTAATAATATTTTAAATTTTCGTCTTCTTCTATAAGTTGAAATAAATTTGAAGGGATTTCATAATACTGTTTAAACAAAGAAAAAATGTGATTTATTGGTTTTTTGCTTGTTTCATAATCTTTTGCAATGTATATTTCAACATTTATGTTGAGAACTTTTTGTAAAATTGTTTTCCATTCATGCGAATCTTTTAAACGCAATTTAAAATAATTAATTCCATCAACTTCTGCGTGTATATATTTTTTTGTAAAATCAAACTGTTCTGGAAAGGGAACATTGTATTTTGTTCTAAAATGGTCATTTGTTTGTAAATATGGAAAAACTTGATTAAATCTTTTAATTATTCTGCTAACCTCAAAAGTATTTAAAACTTCTATTGGTACATTAAAATGCAATGAATGAATGTTTTCAAAGAAGGTTGATATTTTTTGTTCTATTGGACTTCTATAAATATCTATAACTATTACCGTTTTCCCTAAGAATTTATTAAATTTAATTATATCCAAAACTGTAACATCAGTTATTTTATATAAAACTCGCAACATTATTTCATTGTGCAAATGCAATACAGTAAATTTACCACATGCATTCAACCGAATAGATGAAACTAATGTTGTTGAACCCACTTTAGGAGGAGTATAAACAAATACTATATTTTTGTTTTTTTCAATACTAAAATCATCACTAATTCCCAAACACTCATTTACGTATTTCATCCTATTGTAACATTCCGCATTGTTATAATCTAACACATTCATTATATACCTTATAAATATATTTGGTTGAAAGGTTTAAACTAATTTTATATTAATATTATAAAATGATGATGGAGGCTATTGTAGCGTATGATATTAACCGAGGTATTGCTAAAAATGGTTCCATGCCATGGAACATACCAGAAGATATGAAGTTTTTTAGAAATAAAACTTTAAAAAATGTTGTTATTATGGGAAATAATACCTTTGCATCTCTCAATCATAAGCCTCTAAAAGATAGATTGAATATCGTTATAACTAGAAAACCAGAATTATATTTTAATTACACTTCTGAATACTCAAATCTTATTTTTACTGATAATGACAACATTCATTTGGATATCATAAGAAACTCAAATGAATATGCTAATAGATTCTATTTTTTAAATAAGCATTTCAAAATATTCTATATCGGCGGAGAACAAATATATAATTCATTTATTCCACTTTGTTCTACAGTGTGGGTTACTCAAATTAAAAACAATTATGATTGTGATTTAAAATTTTCAAGAAATATGGACAATGATGCCGCGTTTAATCGTGAATGCGTAAAAACTACAGAGCTATATGATATTATTAAATATAATAAAATTGAATCTAACTAGATACCTCAACTGATTGGTTTACATTTTTAATAAAATGTTTGTTCATGTGCTTTTGAAGAGTAAAATAAGTCAATTTGTCATTCTCTGTTATTCCCAACAATGTTTGAAGTTTTTGATCTGGATGAATTATCTGGCTATTTTCATTGTTCTCTAGCTTATTTTTTTTAATATACTCAATTAAAGTCTTTGTAACTACTGTTCTTGCAATTTTACTGCCATTCTCAGCATTCATAAATTCACATAATTCATTGGTTATCTTTGATGGAGTTGCAAAACCAGATGGTTTCTTGTTCCCTTTATTTTTATTCTTATCAGCGTCTTTTTTTAATTGTTTAAACTCTTTCTTGACAGATTTTTCTACTGTTCGCAATTGTTGCTGAAGTAATGAAATCTGATTTTTAAATGAGGAAAGAATATTAATAATGGAATCAAATTTTTCTGTCATAGAATTTTCTAGTGATTCATGTGGCTCTACATGTTTCTCATTTGTTGCATCCATTGATATTACATATTATCTAGGTGACTTTAAATGTTTTTATTTTTAATAGTTTATTTTTGTTTAATTCTTTTTATTAATTAGTTTAAAAAAATATTTTTTTTATTAAAAAGACTATAATGACAACAATTTGTTTTATTACTGCCATTTATGGAAACTATGAAGCTTCCTGTAAAAAATTTGTAAACCAAACAATTGATACAGATTTTATTTGTTTTACAGATAATAAAGACTTAATTAGCAATGGGTGGACAATTAATACAACACCGTATCATTTAATTAATAAAAGTGATTTGGATGATGACACATTTACAAATTCACTTTGTAACAATAAACACACATTTAATGTTGCAAAATATTATAAACAATCATTTAGAAAAATACCTATACTAGAAAAATACGACGTTATTGTGTGGTTAGACGGAACTATTGAAATTATATATGATAAAACAAGTGAATACATATTAAATCATATTTATAAAGAAAAAATAATTGGATGGCATCATGAAGAACGAAATGGGATTTTAAGTGGCGAGGTAATAGCATCACGATTTGACAGATATACTAGCACATATTGGAACAACCAATCTCAACCGTATCAAGATGTGGATTATCAATATAAATGTTATTTAGATGATGGTTATAATGAATTATATTTTAAAAATATTAATTCACACACTGAGCATATGGGAGTGTGGATTACTTGTTTTATTGCTTTTTTAAATAAAGACGAAGATGTAAAAAACTTTTTAGACTTATGGTATTTGCAAACTTTAAAATATACAACCCAAGACCAAATAGGATTACCTTATGTTTGTCAAAAAACAAATATAATACCATTTACACTACCGAATAATGAAATATTTGGCAATAATCCTCATTCAAATACAATGTTTTATATAAGACACGCACACGGAATATAAGAAATTTAAATTTTTATAATATAGATATTTTGTAGTAGTTCATATATTCTAAAGAGTTAAACAATAATAAATAAGTCTAACGACGTCTATGCGTTTTTCTAGTTTTTCCACCTTTTCTTTTTTTGCTCATCTTGCGTCGTCTTCCACCAGAACGAGAACTCATGTGCATAAATTGTCCAGCACGCTCAGTGCTGCGACGGCGGTGTCTTTTTCCACCCATTCTTGTTACGCTTGTATTTGTTGGTCCATATTCAGCAGAATAACTAGCACTATCTGCGACTTCAGAAGAACTACTATTGTCCATTATATTCTAAATAAGTATTTTAATTTTATTTGTTGTAAAAAACAAATAAAATTTCTATTTAGGCTTTTTATATTTACGAATCCTGCTTGGGGGCGGTGGAGCGAGGAGGTCTTCCACGTCCACGACCTCCGGCAACATCCCTATCCTGAGTCGGCTTCTTTGAACGTCCATCCTTGACCATGGTCCATTCACTTCCCTCGCGAGGGCCAGATCCGCGAGCACGAGGGGCACCCTCTGCACGAGGAGGCCTTGACGAACGAGGAGGCTTAACCTCTTCTCCCTGATCCTCAACGGAATCAGAAGACTTGCCGTAATTAACACGAGTTTGTCTAAACTCTCGGCGAGTCTCACACATGAGCTTGCCGCCATTAATGCCACTCACTTCTCCAGCCTGATACTCGTGCTTTCCACCGGGAGTGTGGTCTAGCCTGAAGCTAACATACTCTCCCTGAACCAAATACTTGTATTGCTCATTGCCCACCACAACTCCACTGTGATGAACAAAGACATCTGAACCTGCACGGTCTCCATCTGAGACTGTAATAAAACCATAACCAGCCTTGTTGTTAAACCACTTGACGCGTCCTACTAGACGATCGGAGGGTGTAACGAGTGGGGATGTTCCAACGGGTTGTTCGCTTGACATTATACTCTAATACGCGGTGTGTCTTTATATTGTTTTTATAATATTATCGCGAAGTCAATGGTATTTAATCTTCTTTATATAAAAACAAAAAATACATTATATACAAATTATATTTATAAGGCTTTGTGATTTATTTCAGATATACAATGCAAAGATAGTGTGGAACATTGTTTTCGTCTTTATGCAATAACTTAAAATAACCAATTCTTTCAAATTCAAATACAACTTCATCCCCACATTCCAATACATAGCTTTCAACAAATCCTTCATGAATGTTTTTTATTAGTGGATTTTCATTGTCTATGAATACAAACTTTGCTGGAATGGCGTGATTTACAGAAAGCCAATGAATAGTTGCTTTAACAGATTTATCCTTTTTCAAATTACACGCAGATACATGCACAGCATTGTCTATGACCCCTTCATATTTCACAATGTCATAGAACTTCAGTCTAACCATTTTATTTATCGGCGATAAACGATAGTAGTCATCGTCGTGTTCCAGTTTAAAGTCTTCGGTTTCTATATAGACTTCTCTACTTATTGTTGTAGTATGATAATGTTCAGGACTATTCGGAATGTGTGGATGATTGCAAATTTTTTCTTCATCCAGATTTCTAATCACGCATTTGATAGGGTTTATAACCGCAAAACATCTAATTGCGATGGGGTTGTAATGAGCAATTAATAAATGGTGCACAAGTTTCACAGAGACAACCGTTTTAACCTTTCCCATCCCCGAACACTTTGCAATTGCTTTAATTATTTCAGGCGTATATCCACGATTACGCATTCCTCTTACTGTAAGCAACGAGGGATCGTCATAACCAGATACCGATCCATCATCAATTAATTTTTTAATATTTCTTTTAGACAGAGTATTGTTCTTAACTGTAAGTTTTCCAAATTCGTGCACGGTTGCTGTTGGTAAGTTACAACCTAAACTATTTAATGTGGATGCAGTCCAATAATATAAATCGCGCCGAATATAGAACTCTTCCGTGCAATATGATGTTGTTACAGTTTCAAGAGCGTCCACTATCCCATGGCTATAATCATAAGATGGGTAGATACACCAAGTTTCACCAGTTTTAAAATGCGGAGAATAGTTTATTCTGTATGCAATTGGATCTCTTAAAGTGTAATTGTTATTGGACATATCTATTTTTAAGCGAAGAACTGCTTCACCAGGAGAATATTTTTTGCTTTTCATATTTTCAAACTCCATCAAATTAATATCTGGGAGCACGCTTCTGTAAACATTTTCAATTCCACACCGTCTTTCTTCTTTAATTACTTCTGGCGAGGAAAAGTCAACATATGCATATCCATTTTTAATTAATGTGCAGGCAAAATCAAACAATTTATCAAAATAGTCTGAAGTGTATGTAATAATGCCAGGATCATATCCAAGCCAATTCATATCGCACAGTATTTCGTTTACAAAAAGCTCACGTTCAGTTGATGGATTTGTGTCATCTAATCTTAAATGACACAAATTCCCTTCACCGTAATTTATCAATAATGATTTACAGTGACCAATGTGCAGATATCCATTAGGTTCTGGGGGAAATCTAGTTGTTGCAGCCATTGTTGTGATTGGGATTGGGGTTGGGATTAGAAATGTTCCAAAAAATTATTCAATTTTTTTATCCAAAACTCTGATGTTTGTAATAAAACATTATTTAAATTGCAATTTCCATTATATTTTATTGGAATAATATAAGAGTATTTATGTCATCAGAACCAATTTTAGCAGAAAGTAGTGTCCCTCGCTCTCAAAGTATATTAAAAGTTGATTTAACTGCTCAACAAAATTTTGGTCAGAGTGGTGTAAAAAAAGTCGTCGTCCCCTTTAAGCGAGAAGAAGACATGATTGTATTGTGTTTAAGCAATTTCTTACACGATTTTGTTCATGATTATAACTTAAGTAGCATGCATAAACGAGTTGTAAAAGGAGATTCTTATGGTTTATTGCAAAGTCTTAATATTGGAATCAGAAACCCAGTCTTTAAAATTTTTCAATACGAAAGTGGTAGTTACGGCGACCCGGAATTATACGATGACTCAAAATTTGAAGATGTAGCCGCAGAACCATATTCAAAACCCAATTCTTATTTAGAATATTTTAATGAAAATAAAATGGAAATTCCCATTCAACGCGGAGGCAAAGACATTGGTGCTATTAGAATGAAGCCAGAACAAGTTCAAATTGAAGGAGATGGAGAAGAAGATGACGCTATAATTACGATGGAAGATGATTCAAAAAAATTTAAACTAAAATCTGACATTGATAGTTCATTAAAAACAGAAGAAAACATTTCATCCGGAATTTCGTCTTTAACATATCCACTTAACTCGGCATTTACTTCAAAGGAAATATACAACTCTTTAATAAATAAACTTTTGGGAAGTGCCGACTTCTTAGGGTTTTATTCCAGTTTAAATACTTTTATTGTTACTTATTTGGGAAGCAATTGTGGAGAAGAGTCTCCTGAATTTATTGCCATGATAAAACCTGAACTAGATGTTAAAAGCGAAGAAATGAAAACGCTTGTTATGTTTAACTCTATTTTGTCTTCTATTGATTGCATTGCATCAGATTTTAAAAAATCTAGCTTAACCCCCAGTAACATGGCAATGGAATATAGTTTTTTTAGTGAAATATTTGCTATTTTGCGTTTGGCGTTTGTTTCCGTTTTTAATAAAACAAATTCAGAACTTAAATTAGATGCATTAACTATTCTTAACTCTGACGCAGTTACACAACAATTTATTATTTACTATATGTTGTTTCTGAACTGTGAAAGCGTTGAAGAATTTAATGCTACTTTACAAAAACAAACCGGTGGGCAAGAAGAGGAAGAAGGTGAGGAGGAAGAAGCGGTTCCTCAACCACCATACATGGTTTTAGATAGAACTGGTCCAGTTGAAATTCGCGGTTATCCAGAACAAGAACCTACAGCATATTATGCAAGACCTGAAAGAAAAATATATCTTGGAACTGAATCTATATTTATTACTCACAATAATTTACTTACTACTCTTGCCCGCGGAATGTTTGTTAAATTAGGAATTTGGGATAAACTTTTTTCAGGGGTAGACGGATATTCAAAAGAAGATAGAAGCATTTATAAATTTGGTTACAAGGAAATGGATGCGATTAGTTATGATAAATTAATGCAATTATACCCAAACAATCCATGGAAGAATGGAAGCTTTAATAATGAGCTTTTGATTATGCAAATTCTTATATTGAAAAATTTATTAATTGAAATGTCTCCATCCAAAACACTTACATTTGGGGCTAAAATAGACGACCAATTAAAAAACTATTTAGATGTGTTTTACAACCATTATTTTGTTAGTAGAAGTCAAAAAGTCACTAACCCCGAACCAAAAATAAATGAGTATGCGTTAAATAATCCAGATCCAAATGCATCCATTGGTCCAGATACTGAAAGCATTTTTTCCGCATTAGAAACTACACCGGAAGATGAAAAACATTCTTATGGAGAAGCAGGAGAAGGAGAAGATGATGAAGAACAATTTGGAGGAGATGGAAATGGTGAGATTGAAATGGTTGAATTTAATAAATCTCCTGTTATAAATGAAACTCCGGAAGCCCCTATTGTAGATGAAGTCCCGATTGTAGATGAAGTCCCTATTGTGGATGAAGCTCCCGTTGTGGCTAGCGGCAATTCAGCCTTTCCAGATTCAGAAATTATTGATCCCGGTCGTGCCCCAGCAATGCCTATTGTATTTAAGAATTTAAGGAAGATGTACCAAAACAACATTTACACTATGCAAAATTTACAATCTAGTAGAATTCCAACAATTAATATTCCACATGGAGCAGAATTTGAAACTATTTACACCTTATTTGAGTTACTAACACATAATCAAATATTGATGCATAGAACGGGTTCTCAATATAACATTCCCGCACCAGCATTTAAATTTGTAATTAACAATGCAGCAAATATTGCTGCTAACATTAATGGGTCAAAACTTTTATATACTAAGAAAGATAAAGATGAAATTGAAAAAATTTTTAATGAAGTGTCTAGCATAGATATGGCAGATTTTCCCAAGGCTTTGGAAGAAATAAAAACAGAATGCGATTCTATACTTTCAAGATTGTCCCCATTAGAAATTAGGGTGGCTTCATTAAGCGGTCTTAAAAGACAAAATAGAATTAAAATTAGTGAATACAACGAACTCTTGAAACTTCAATTTGACATAAAAACTATTAGGAATACAGAACTAATACCATGCGAAAATAAACTATATCTCCTAGAACGCGTTGTTAAATTAAATAATGAAGAATTATTAAAAGGCGAAAATTGGCTTAAAGAATGGTCTGTCAATTATAAAATTTGGTTTGAACAGTGCCAACCATTATTTGGTCTATACCGCAATTTAGCTAGAGGAACATTTTGTCCCACAGTTTCAATGATGGATGCTATGTTTAATTGTTCTCTCAAATATAAAGCGTCAGAACCCAAAGAAGTTGGAACAACTAACTTTGAATTAAAATATGAAAGTGAAACTATAAACCCTGAAACTGGCATACCAGATAGAGTAATATCATTTGGAGGAGTTGTGTTAAATTACAATGAAACCGTTGGTGGGGTTGAACAATTAAACGCAAAAATTGACTTTGATTTAGTTTGCATTGACGCTATTAATGGAGTAAATGATGTTGCAAATATTTCAACGATTGGTATGCAAGTGGCCGAATCACACGACTTAAAAGCCAGCGTTGTTTATAAGTCTATTGTTGATAAAATTAAACAAATTTACTTAGACACGTGGGGAATTTCTACGGAAGAAGACAGTGCTGAATTGGCAGGAATTGACATGAGCAATCCTGAATCTAGAACAGCATTCTTAAAACTTAAAATAGATAGAATGTGGTCTAACACGCAATATTATATAAGCACTCACAATTTTAATAGATTATTAAGTGCTACGGCAATTAAAACATTTGGTGATTTCTTGCAAGAGTGTCTTGCATGTATGCAATGGGGTGGATATGTTAATTCAGCCGACGAATTTCCAGAGAAAGTTAAAACCTTTATTGCTGAGAATGCAATTGAACCTATTTACAGAAGTGTTAACGAACCCGATAAAATTATTCCATATGACGAACACGGAAATGCTCTTCGCCTTGGAATTCAAGGGGATAGACCTTCTGGATTTCGGTCCATTTACATTTTATTGAACGGCGACTCTGGAGTTAATCAACAAGCAATAACTGGTTATATGTTTACGGCAGCAAACCAAAAACCATCTAGAAGTCTTTTAGTTTCAAGAGGTTCAGCAGATGAAACAAATAATAATATTAGAAAAGATAAACTTAGAGGCAAAGTAGTATATGTAACTCGCGAGCTTCCTATTATTCAAGAAGATAGAGTTAGATATTTGAAATCTCTCCAATATAAAAAGATTTTAGAAAAAAAGATTTTAGTGGATAAACAAACAAAAGAAGAATTTTCTCCGGAAATTGTTGGGCCTGTTATACAAGGAAGTTCTTCTGAAACAGATTATAAATTAATAAAACCCCCAATAGAAATTGCTTCAATGGATGAGCCTTATAAAACATCAAATTATTCTGAATGGGATGATTATGAAACTCCAAGAGTTTTAAATGAAACTAAGAAAAAATCACTTGAAGACCCAGAAACTATTGCAAAACTTGAAGCAAAAGCACAAAAAACCGTTGCCCTATCTGAGGAAAAAGAGAGAATAAGGGCTGAAAAAGCAGCCGAAAGAGAACTAAGAACTCGGGAAACGCAAGGAATGAAAGCTGAAGAAGCTGAGACTAATAAGTTTTTAAAACAAAGCGGTGAAGTTGCTGAAAAACGCAGACTACAGGCAAAACTTCTTAGTTCAGATTTACCAAACAGCGAATTATTAACCTCAGAGGAAAAGGGGAAACTTACCCGTCTTCAGAAAAAATACCCATTCCCTGGAGGGGCTAGAAGCAAACGAAACACACGTGTGTTTAAAAAACGCGTTTCAAAAAGACGTGGTAAAATTGTTAACAAATCATCAAGAAAAAATAAAATAAATAAGAAACACAATAACACTACACGGTAAAGTAAAAAATTTATACAAATATTTTTTTTTATAAATTTTTATTTATTTTAATTTTGATTTCGTGCGTTTTTGTAAAGCAGCCAAGCAAGCGAAGTCTTTGCATCTGAAATCCGAAAAAGCTCCTGTTCAAAAGTTTCCACTGGATAGAATTTTAGTCGAATCTTTTCATTTGACCCCTCTTCGCCAAACTGCTTTATCTTTAGATCTTCAATCTTTTCTGACTCCAACTGAGTCTCCCAAACAGCCAAATGCACCTTCTCATCACATCCACCACCGGATAGAGTGAATTCCCCAAGATACGAGTAGTTCTTGCTATTTTCATCCAATTCTAGACTTGTTTCCTGACGAATCTCCTCTTTGAGAACATTGTTGAATACAGTATTTCCGACACGTGCATCAAACATTCCTGCCACAATCTCCTCCTTGTATCCACCCGTTGGAATCCTAGGTTGCTCAGTAAGCAAAATGTGTTCCTTTCCAAACTCATCTGTAACAACAATGAGTACCGCACCACAATCTCCTCTCAAAAATACAATTCCATCAAGCGACTCACCCAACTTGGTATAAACGTCGCACTTGAACTTCAAGAACCCAAGCTTTTCTGGATTTGAACTTGAACCAAAGAAGTCAGCATCCGTAAGATTAATTGACCTCAGGTCAAACTTGTCCAACGGAAAGTTGTCCAACCAAGTTAGAAACTTGGGGGCTTTACAAATTGTCTCAAAGCATGGACGAATGCTTGGTCGGTCAGTCGTCACACGAACGCCGCGATATACAAAGTCGCACTTCTTCAAATGTGCCTCATAAAATTGTTTTGAATGCTTCTTTACACCATCTACAAATTCTTGCAATAGATGACACAAATAACATCCAAATAGCATAATGTAAAACATAATATATTGCGAGACACGATTGATGCTCGCCGCGATTTCATACTGGTCTTCCATTCTCTGGATTCTGGTAATGTGTAAAAAAAGTAATTCATTATTATTTTGTTTCAATTTTTTTTGAAAGGAATTATTAATTATAATATTAAATTAATAATTTTCCGGTGGAGTTCCAAATAAATTTGGCTCACTCATCCAAACTAAAAGTAATATAAATCCACCAAGAAATCCAAGCAAGGCAAGTATAAGAAACCCTATGTACATATAATCAAGTATTTTTTCACATTTTTTCTTTAAACTTGGTTCTGGTTGTTCCGCTTCTTCTCTCTTTGGATCTACAACCTCTTCCGCTCTCACCTCTATTCTAACCTCATCCAGAACCTCATTTGCAATTGGAACTAGAGTTGGAACAATTTCTACATGCAACGGGTTATCCGTATAAATCATTTGATTTTTCCTTCACATAATTATCAATTAGTATTTATTTTCAATTTTTATATTAATAGTATGCAAAAGGAAATCCCGTTAAAAAAATTAAAAACCCACCAAAACAAACCATAAATACTAAACAAGCACAACAACAACTACACACATTATAAATACATTTCCCACAAGAATTCTCCACAACAATAACAACATTAGAAACATTATCAACATTATCACTTTCTATATCTGATTCATCCACAATTTGTCCCATTACTTCTATACAAACCAATTTTGCAAGAGGAATATCATCGGTGTGCAATGGGTTCTCCACATCCATTATTTATTAGCTTCTTACAACTAATAAATAATTACTTTTATATTTATATTTCATTGAGAGACTTTATTAAATAACCGTAATCTGGGGTATCATCAAATTTCAATGTTTCACAATAATTCAGATATCCAATCAATTGTATTGGAGTTTTTGACCATTGTGAAATACATTGTTTTTGCATTTTCATTTCTTTCATTTCTCTCTTTGTTTGCCATGGAAGACCACTATTTATTAAATACAAAATAATATATGCAACTGAAATCAAATCGTCTCGCCTACTTGGTTCTATTCCATTGTGCACATTAACACTGACAAAATTTGGCGTTCCAATAATAGTCTTACCTATCTTGAGTTCTATATGATTTTTATCATTATCTATGTATTTTCTGCATAACCCAAAATCTATAATAAAAATATCTGTTTCTTCTTTATTGAAAACAAAATTATCGGGTTTTATATCTCGGTGAATAAGCTCTTTCTCGTGGATAAACTTCAATAGCCTAACTATTTTTTGACCTATGGAAAGTGAATCAACGAGAGAAAAAGTTTTTGAAACCAAGGAATCTCCAAAAAGTGGCAGAACCATATAATTATATTCTTCGGTTGAACCATACCATTTTACTTGTGGAATCCCAGGAGCTTTCCCGAGATATTGATATATTTGAGTTTCTCTCTTCAACATCTTTGTTTCAACTGAGATTAGTTCCATTTTAATAGCTACGCGTTCTTTTGTTCTTATATTTTCCCCTTTAAATATTGTACCAAACTCTCCGTTGTTAAGTTTTTCTATTATTTTGTATTTGTTTGCAATTATCATAAAAAATGTGTTATATAAATTGAACATTATGTTTTTATATTAATTATTTCCAAAATTACAAGAGTAGCATTTTTTATATTTTGGATGAACAACAATTTTATTACAGTCCCTAGATTCACAAACCTTTGCGTGTCTATTATAACACGTGCTACAAGCAAATCCCTTCTTATCAACCTTTACTTTGTCACAAATTTTACAATAATTAAAATACATGCAATCGTTGCATCGCCCCTTTTCATCAAGGAAAGTTCTCTCATTACAATTTGCACAATAATCTTTAAGTCTGCAATCATTGCAGTAATTGTCGCTTTTATTTTTATGAGTTTCACCACAATCGTCGCAGATTCCCTTTCTTTTAAATCTAATGTTTAAATATTCTATGCAAGTTTTGCATATTGCTTTAATTACTATATTTTTATTTGGGTTATCTGGAATTTTTGCTATGAAAATATTGTCTTTAATATTTTTTTGCAAACACAATTTACAACAATCTCTCGCAAAATCTTCAATTCTGTGATTAGATTTTCTTTTAGCATTTTCAAGCATAAAATATAAATTTGCAGCTTCTTTATGTTCTCCAAAATTTCCTCCAATATAACTATAATTTTTGTTAATTGATTCAATAGTTTCCGTTTTTTTATTTTTTAACAACCCATCACTCATTTTTTTTACATGCACAGCTCTTCTAATTGCAATATAATGAGGATTTTTCTTACTTAAATTTTTTAACTCTTTCAACTCATTTGGTTCAATAAAGTTTGTTTTTTTAATGCATTCATCTCCAACTGCAATTCTTAATCCTGTCTTTATATTGCAAATAATGTACATATTATATGGTTGACATGGATGGTTACACGCACATCTAAAATGTTGTTCTGCATAAGAATTTGCATATCCTGTGTCATTTGGCTCGTTTGAAGCATGCATTCCCACTTCCCATCTGAATCGTTGACTTTCGTCTAAGACCTCCTGAAAACTTTTATAATCATTTAAGTCATCAATAATAATACACGTCATAATTGAAAATATATTTGGATGGTCCTTTTCGTGTATTTTTTTTCTACCATCTATATCAATTTCTGTTTGATTTTCATAGATATATTCTCTAATTTTATCTTGAATCGGCATTAGCCTATTTGTATCTGTAAATGTCAATCCACTAATATCAACGGCTAGAATTCTTTTTAATTTTTTTATAAAAGCAATAAATTTTTCATTAAATACAATAGTAATTTTACTAACAACATTCAAGTCTGAGTCTGAGCGACACGGAGGACAATATTCTTCTTCCATTTACAGTTTTTAGGTTTAATATTATTATCTTCCAATTACTTTAAATCAATTTTTAAATATATACCAAAGGATATAAACATAACGCAAGATAATATAATAACTAAAATGGTTAAATTTTGCGCAGAGACATACCCCGCGAGCAAGGAACAACAATACTCTGAATATTTTGAAAAATACTCTTTTCCTTTGAGCACTTTTCAAAAGTTTGCTGTTGAAGCTATTGTTGAAGGACACCACTCCCTAAGTTGCGTTCCAACTGGTTCAGGAAAAACAATGCCTGCTATTTTTGCAATTGATTTTTTTACTAGCAAAAAGAAGAAAGTTATTTACACTAGCCCAATTAAAGCCCTTTCCAATCAAAAGTATTATGAATTCACGCAAAAGTTTCCTGACGTTAGCATTGGCTTGCTTACAGGTGATATTAAAATTAATCCAGAAGCAGACGTTCTCATTATGACTGCAGAGATTCTACAAAATACCTTGTATAGAAAGAAACAGAAGGGAAATCCAAATATGCCAAACGCTAATTCTCTTCTTATGTTTGATATGGACTTTGACAATGAACTCGGATGCGTTATTCAAGACGAGATTCATATGATTAATGACGCCGACCGAGGCCATGTATGGGAGAGCATTATTATTCTTCTTCCTCCACACATTCAAATGGTCATGCTTTCTGCCACGCTTGACAGACCAGAGAAGTTTGCTCTTTGGATTGAGACTCGCGGAAATGCGTCTGAATCAACCGAATTACAAAAACAAGTTTATTTGGCTACTTCCAACTTTCGTCATGTTCCTCTAACACACTACAGTTTTATTACAACCAATAATGGAATCTTCAAGGCTATAAAGAAGGATAAAGAGTTGGAAAAGGAAATTCGGGATACAACTGATAAGCTAATTGTCATTCAAAGTCCAACTGGCGAGTTTAATGAACAAAATTATCACAAGGTCAAGAAGATGCTGAACTTATTTGAACAGAAACAGGTATTTGTAAAGCGTTCTCACGTTTTGAATCAAGTTTGCAAGCACATGGTTGAACACAATATGTTGCCAGCAGTTTGTTTCATCTTGTCCAGAAAGCAAATTGAAATTGCAGCACATGAAATTACAGTGCCTCTTCTAGAGGATGACTCAAAGGTCGGCTATATTGTTCGCCGGGAGTGTGAGCAAATTTTGCGGTCAAAGTTGCCCAACTATCAGGAATATTTGGAGCTCCCAGAATATCTTTCCGTTGTTGGTCTCCTTGAGAAGGGAATTGCTATTCACCACAGTGGAGTTATGCCTATTCTTCGCGAGATTGTTGAGATTCTCTTTGAAAAGGGTTACATTAAATTTCTCTTTGCAACTGAGACGTTCAGTGTTGGGCTTAATATGCCAATTAAAACTGCTATTTTTACAGATGTAAAGAAATTTGATGGATCTGGAATGCGTATGTTACATCCACACGAGTTTGTTCAAGCATCCGGTCGTGCTGGACGCCGAGGAATTGACACAGTTGGCCATGTCATTCATCTTTCCAATCTATTTAAAAATGTTGAATTGACCGAGTATAGAACAATGATGCAAGGTAAGCCTCAAACGCTTGTTAGTAAGTTTAAGATTTCTTATAATCTGTTGTTAAACTTGATTAATATTGGCAACCATGATTACTTGCAATTCTGCAAGCGTTCTATGATTCAAGATGATATTGATTCAAGCCTTGGGGCTATTTATAATAAGATGGCACAATTGGAGGCTGATATTGACACCACGTCACAGAGCCTAGAATATCTTAGAACCCCACTTATTGAGGTTGAGAAATATTTGAATATGTTGGAGGCTCGCAAAACGCTTGTCAATAAGAAGAGAAAAGATATGGATAAGGAAATTCAGAATAGTCTGGATACGTACAAGTTTATTGAATCTGACAAGCACAGTGTGATTAAGTACCGAGAAAAGATGGTTGAATTAACTAATTTGAGGAGTCAATTTAAAACAACAGAATCATTCTTAAATGAAAGTGTCAAAAAGATTCTTAAAAAGATGGAAGAAGACGGATTTGTAAATACGGAAGATGGGACAAATGCTCTAACACAAGTTGGATTTATGGCGACACACTTGCGAGAAGTTCATTGTCTAGTTTTTGCAAGATTGCTAGAAAAAAATCGGTTTGATGAACTTGATGCACGGCAGATTGTGTCTATCTTCAGCTGCTTTACAAATGTTAATGTGAGCGATGAGCAAAAATCATTTAGGCCTAGTACAAGAGATACTGCAGTAAAAAATATGATTGAAGATGTTACAAAGTCTTATAATAGTTATCAAGATTTTGAGACAGAAAACAATGCATTTACGGGCGTTGATTATAACATTCATTATGATTTAATTGATGCAGTTTTGTCTTGGTGTGATTGCGAATCTGCACCGGAGTGCAAAGTTGTTCTTCAAAATCTGGAACAAACCAAGGGGATCTTTTTGGGTGAGTTTGTAAAGGCCATTACAAAGATTAATAACATTTCCAGTGAAATGGAAAAAATTGCGGAAAGCATTGGAAATATGGCACTTTTAAGTAAATTGCGAGACATTCCGCGAATGACGCTGAAGTTTGTTGCTACGAATCAATCACTATATGTTTGATTTTGTTATGCAAAACATTTTGTCAATTTTCCAACATTTTTAAAGAAGGTTTCTGTGGTAGAAGGTTCTTTATACTTTTCATAATCATCATTGTCAATTACATAAATTCTATATAAATTATGCAATTGAGGTATCTGCGAATAATCTTCAAACACTCCCTGGTTATTATCCATAAAATCAACAATGTTGGTTTTATCAGAATTAGGTATAACTAGTATTTTACCAGTGCTTTCATTGCGAACAAATATGCAATGTATATTTTTAGTCTTATTTGAAGAGAATCTGTAAAAGGTTTTTTCTGGTTTTCTCTCTTCAAAACTGGAATACTTATTTGGAAACAAGGTGGAATCAATTTTTTGATATAAATCTTCCAAGGATGCTGTTTGAGATACAGAAATGCAAACTGGAATAGGCTTGCCGGAATAAATTTGAAATAGAATGAGTCCTCTATTCATTGACAATTGGGTTGGTCGTTTTGCCATCATTGTTTGCCTGGGTTCTTTAAGTTCTTTTTTATTATCAATTTTTTTATGCAGCAGTTTAACACTTTGTAGTTTTGATTTGTTATTTATGGTTCTAGTATTTTTCATTAATAAATATTTTTGCATTTATATTCTCAGTGCGAGGACCGAGTTTCTTTAAGTACCTTTAAAGATAATATCTATTTTTGGGATTTTCTTGTTTGGCAAAAGTGTTCGAGAAATTCAAAAATGGACAAAAAAAATGTCCAAAATCCCAAAACCCAGGGATTTTACTGAAACAGGATTTTCCCAAAAGTGATTTTAGACCAGAATGCTCACAATACCAATTTTTTTATTCAAAACGTGTTACCATAAAATTTTAATACTTTTTTGCGAAAAGGGTTTAGGCATTTTTTTTTATATAAAATTTTTATAAGATGTTTTAAGATTTTTTTAATATAAATATAAAATATAATATACTTATATGCCAAGAACAGAAATTGATTACTCAAATACTATTATTTATAAGATTATATGCAAAGACTCAAACGTTAAGGACTTATACGTTGGTCATACTACAAATTTTGTTCAAAGAAAACATGCTCACAAACAAAGTTGTTTGAATGAAAAATCCCCAAACTACTCATTAAAATTGTATAAAACTATACGAGAAAATGGTGGTTGGATTAATTGGTCCATGGAGATAATTAATTTTTTTAAGTGCAACGACCATTTTGAAGCAAGAGTAAAAGAGCAAGAGTATTTTACTTTATTAAACGCCACATTAAATAGCATTGAACCAATGCCAAAACCCAAAGACCATGTTATTAAAAATGAGAAAAGTTTTGAAGATAAACAAGAATATCTTTGTCATTGTTGCAACGTTAAATTTCAAAATAGTAAATTAATGGACATTCACAATAATACTGCAAAACATCTTAAATTGCTAGATGAAAAAAAAATGCCAGATACTAACAAAATCCTAACAAAAAATGCCTCAAAATTTATGTGTGAAATTTGCAACTTTAAATGCTTTAAGGAAAGCAATTATAATATACATTTATTAACAGATAAGCATAAAAAACGAATAGTTAGCCTACAGGAAAAAACACATTTAGAATTAGATAGTCTTATGAAATATAAATGTTTGTGTGGAAAAAAATACAAACATATGTCAAGCTTGTGCAATCACAAAAAAACTTGCGACGGAATTAAAAAATTACAGACAGAACAAAATGCAGTTATATCAGAAACTAATGAAAAAATAGACCATAAATCCCTTATCCAAGAACTAATGAAACAAAATAATGAATTTAAAACCATGCTTATTGAGCAGAATACAAAAATTATGGAATTAGCAAAGGAAGGTAAATATATTACAAATAATAATAACACCACAAATAATAACAACTTTAATCTCAATTTTTTCTTGAATGAACAATGCAAGGACGCACTT
>Ga0209296_1000801_pt1 | contig 26497 bp, 16 predicted proteins | sample S_130206_EF_Meta_FD_187319 | JGI IMG/M metagenome (GOLD analysis project Ga0209296, IMG submission 187319) | Freshwater microbial communities from Lake Simoncouche, Canada to study carbon cycling - S_130206_EF_MetaG (SPAdes) (version 2) | ecosystem: Environmental > Aquatic > Freshwater > Lake ...
AATCTTTACCACCCCTACCCCTGCCCCCACCCCTACCCCTTTTCTAATGAAATCAGTCCACATCGGCATCATCGGCGGCGGCCTCATGGGTCGCGAAATGGCCAGCGCGTTCGCCCGTTGGTGCGCGCTCACCGACGTCTCCGTCCGCCCGGTCCTCACGGCCGTGGCCGACCTCAATCCCGCCACGCTCTCGTGGTTCGATTGCATCCCATCCTGCACGCAGAAGACCACCGACTACAAGGCACTCCTCGCCAACCCCGACGTCGACGTGGTCTACGTGGCCGTCCCGCACAACCTGCATGAGCAGCTGTATTGCGACGTCCTCGCCGCCGGCAAAGACCTCTTCGCCGAAAAGCCCTTCGGCATCGACCTCGCGTCCGCCCGTCGCATCCACGCCGCCGCCAAGGCCAGTGGCCGCTTCGTGCGCTGCAGCTCCGAGATGCCTTTCTTCCCCGGTGCGCAGCGCGCCTTCGAGCTCGCGAAGTCCGGGTCGATCGGCCGCATCCTCGAAGTCGTCTCGGGTTTCCACCACAGCAGCGACCTCGACCCGACCAAGGCCGCCAACTGGAAGCGCCTCAACTCCATGTGCGGTGAAGGCGGCGCCCTCAACGACCTCGGCATGCACGCCTGCCACATCCCTCTGCGCCTCGGCTGGAAGCCCTCCCGCGTCTTCGCCCAGCTCCAGAAGGGCTACCCCCAGCGCCCCGACGGTAAAGGCGGCGTCACGAACTGTGACACGTGGGATAACGCACTCCTCAACACTTGGATCAAGGTCGGTGAGCACGAAGTCCCCATGCGCCTCGAGATGAAGCGCCTCATGCCTGGGGCGACCAACACCTGGTTCATCGAGGTTCTCGGCACCGACGGCGGCGTCCGCTACAGCACTTCGGACACCAAGGCCCTCTGGCTCTTCGAACGCGGCAAGGAACAGTTCTGGAAGCGCACCGACCTCGGTTTCAGCACGCCGTTCAAGACCGTCACCGGCGGCATCTTCGAACCCGGCTTCGCCGACGTCATCCAGCAGATGTGGGCCGCCTACCTCATGGAACGCGCTGGCCTACTCAACGGCCGCTTCGGTTGCGCCACGCCCGACGAAGCCGTCGCCACCCACGAGATCTTCGCCGCCGCTCTGCAGTCGCAGGCCCAAGGCACGGTCGTCTCCCTCTAAATTTCTCATGCCCAAAACTCCCCGCCAAGGCGTCCTCGCCGCCGGCAATTTCATCGTCGATTACGTCAAGATTATCGATGGCTACCCCATTCAGGACATGCTCGCGAGCATCCTGAGCGAATCGCGCTCCAACGGCGGCGGCCCCTACAACGTCCTCAAGGACCTCGCGGCCATGAAGGTCGAGTTCCCCCTCTCCGCCTGCGGCTTTGTCGGCGACGACACCAATGGCCAATGGATCAAGCGTGATTGCCAGAACCACCGCATCGACGTGGGCATGCTGCACCTCAGCCAGGACCACCCGACCTCCTACACCGACGCGATGACCGTGCAGTCCACCGGACGCCGCACTTTCTTCCATTGCCGCGGTGCTAATGCGCACTTCGACCTCAAGCATTGCTCCTTCAGCAAGACTAACGCCCGCATCTTGCACCTCGGCTACCTCATGCTGCTGGACCGCATGGATACCTTCGAAGGCGGACAGACCATCGCGGCCAAGCTCCTCTTCAACGCCCGCTCCGCCGGCCTCGAGACCTCCGTCGACATGTGCAGCGCCTCGCACCCACAGTTCCGCGAGATCGCGCTCAGCGCCCTGCCCCTCACCGATCACCTCGTCATCAACGAGATCGAAGCTGGCCTGAGCCTCGGTGAAATCATCGACCCCAAGAATGCCGGCTGGCTCCTTCGTTCCGCCGAGCAGCTGCTCTCCCTCGGCGTGAAGAAGACCGTCACCATCCACACCGAACACGGCGCCGTGTGCGCCACCGCCGAAGGCCTCCGCCTCAAGCAGCCTTCGCTCAAACTTCCCGCCGGTTACAGCAAGGGCGCGACCGGCGCGGGCGATGCGTTCGCCGCCGGCATGCTCTACGGACTCCATGAAGGCCTCGAGATGCAGGCGCGCCTCAAGCTCGCCGTCTGCTGCGCCGCCGCCTGTCTCGCCGACCCCACGCCGTCCAAGGGCCTGCGTCCAGTGAAAGACTGTCTCGCCTTGAGTGAGCAGTTTGGGTTCGGGGAATTCTGAGGGTGGGACAGCACCACGTGCTGTCCTAGGTGCAAAAGTGCAAACCGGCCTGCGGCCTGTGCAAAGGTGCAAAAGTGGATGCAGGTTTCAGGTGGCGGGATTGCATTCTCAGGTCCCAAGTCTCGGCCGTCAGGTCCCGGGTTCAGGTGCTCAGCACCAGGTTCAGGTTCGGGGCCTGCACCCGTACCCGAACCCGACAACCCGTACCTGATACCCGATGGCCGAGACCTGAGACCTGAAAATTGGGCTCCCAACCGCCAACCGCTGACACCCGCAGCACCTATGTCGTGACGCGGTCCCGACCCTACCTGATGCATCTCCTACCCCGACCCCTACCCCAACCCCTGGCGATGCTTTGCATCGCCATAAAAGACACCATTCGAGCGTAAAAAGACACCCAATTGGGTTTCCTTCTTTTGAGCATGGGAGCATCCTTTCGCTCACCCCCAAGAAGCGACCCCATGAGCACCAAGAAATATAACGTCGGGATCATCGGTTACGGCTGGGCCGCGACCGCCCACATCGACGCCATCAACAAGACCGCGCACGCGCAAGTCACGGCGATCTACTCCTCGCGACCGCTCGACTCCGCGGCCCTCAGCGCCAAGCACGGCGGCCAGATCAAGGCCTACCAGACCGTCGAGGCCCTGCTCGCCGACCCGGACATCCACGTCGTCGACATCACCAGCTATCCGAGCCAGCACTGCGCCCAGGCCGTCGCCGCGGCCAAGGCGAAGAAGCACATCATCCTCGAGAAGCCGATGGCGAATTCGATGGCCGAAGTGATGCAGATCTTCGAGGCCGCCGAGAAGAACGGCGTGAAGGGCTGCGTCTGCTTCGAGCTCCGCTTCTCCGGCCAGATGGAGTCCACCAAGGCGATCATCGACCAAGGGCTCCTCGGCGAGATCCATTACGGCGAGGTCGACTACTACCACGGCATCGGCCCTTGGTACGGTCAGTATCGCTGGAACATCGGCAAGAAGGACGGCGGCAGCGCCCTCCTCACCGCCGGCTGCCACGCCCTCGACGGCCTGCTGATGTGCATGCCCGGCGAAGTGGACTCGGTCATGAGCCTGAGCACGAAGTCGAAGAGCGAATACTTCACGCCCTACGAATACGACACCTCCGCCGTCACGATCGTGAAGTTCAAGAACGGGGCCGTCGGCAAGTGCGCGGCCATCGTGGACTGCATCCAGCCCTACTACTTCCGTACGCACCTGATGGGCAGCCACGGCAGCCTGCTCGACAACAAGCTGCACTCCGCCAAGCTGAAGTCCGACAAGTCGAAGTGGAGCACCCTCTCGATGAAGATGTGCGATTCCGGCGACGTCAACGACCACCCCTATCAGTCGCAGTTCGAGGCCTTCTTCGAAGCCCTCGACAAAGGTCAGGACATGCCGCTGACGAGCTTCCGAGACGGCCTCCGCACCTTCAAGGTGATCTTCGCCGCCGACCAGAGCGCCGCCAGCGGCGGCCAGCCGGTCAAGGTCGTCTGAACCGATGCCCTCCTGCCTCGCCATCTTCGCGCATCCCGACGACGTCGAATACTTCGCCGCCGGGACGATGCTGCAGCTTGCGAAGCGCGGCTGGGACCTGCACTACTTCGATCTCTGCGCCGGCAACGGAGGCTCGGTCCAGATGGACGGCCCGACGACCGCTACCAAGCGCCTCGCTGAGGCCCAGGAAGCCGCCCGTATTCTTGGAGCGAAATTCTACCCGCCAGTCGTCAACGACATGACGCTGACCTTCGACATCGAGGTTATGCGTAAAGTAGCCTCGGTCATCCGCCAGAGCCGCGCCGACATCGTGCTCACGCACGCCCTGTCCGACTACATGGAGGATCACATGGCCTGCGCCCGTCTCGCGACCTCCGCGGCCTTCACCCACGGGATGCCCAACTACGACACCGTCCCACCGGCGACACCTTACGCGCACGACGTGACGGTCTACCACGCCATGCCACACGGCCTGTGCACGCCGCTACGTCAGAAGGTCCGCGCCGGACTCTACGTCGACGTCGGCGCTGTGCACGATCAGGCACGCCAGGCCCTCGCAGCCCACGCATCCCAGAAAGATTGGCTGGATAAGAGCCAAGGCATGGACTCCTACCTCCATACGCTCGACAAGATGTCCACTGCGGTGGGCGCGCTCTCCGGCAAATACTCACTGGCCCAGGGCTGGAGCCGCCATCTCCACCTCGGCTACAGCGCCGCTAACATCGACCCGCTCCGCTCCGCCCTCGGCTCCGCTTGCATGGTCGACGCTATCTACGAAGCCGCCCTCGAGAAACCTTTGCCATGACCACCACCCTCTCCCGCCGCCGGTTCTTCCAGCTCGCTGGTCTCGCTACCCTCGCCTTCCCGCTCCGCGGCTGGGCGGCTCTCGACACCTCGGGCGGCGACGAAATCGTCATCATCAACGACATCCATATCACCGGTATTCCCGAAGAGAAGATCCCCGCGAACGCCAAGGCCGACGGTGAGCACCTCCGCACTGCGGTGAAGCAGATCCTAGCGCTACCGAAGAAGCCCGCCACCGTCATCATCAATGGCGACCTCGCCCTCGCGATCGGCACCACCGCCGACTACGCGGTGGTCCGCGAACTCATCGCTCCGCTGCGCGACGCCGGCATCCCGGTGCACCTCACGCTCGGCAATCACGATGTCCGGAACGTCTTTACGCAGGCCTTCCCGGAGATGAAGAGCGCCTCCGACCTCAAGGAACCCCGTCACAACAGCCTCATCGACCTTCCTTCCACACGCCTCATCCTGCTCGATACCCTCGACCAGACCCCCGGTCCGGGCGGAAAGCTCGGCGCGGAGCAGATCGCCTGGGTGCTCGCCAAGATCGACGAAGTCCCGACCAAGCAGGTCGTGCTCGTCGGCCACCACAACCCACAGGTCGGCGGCGACACGAGCCACTATAAAGGCGGCATCGCCGACACCGCGGACTTCTGGCCGGAGATCGCCAAGCGCCCGCAGGTGAAGGCCTATATCCACGGTCACACCCATGAATGGACGCAGGCCTTGGAGAACGGCATCCACATCATCAGCACCATCGCCTGTGCCTATGTGTTCAATGCGAACACCAACGCCACCGGTTGGACCTCCGCCCGCTTCAACGCCCACGGCTTCCAGCTGAAGCTCAACACCCTCGAGACCGACCACGCCTGGAACGGCGAGGCCAAGTGGTTCTTTGGACGCCAGCCCGCGCCCAAGAAAGCCGCGGCGGCAAAAAAGAAATAAGCGTGCGCCTCATCAAGGAACAGCAATCTCCTGCCTCGGCGAACGAACTCGTCGCCTGCGAGCACCTGAGCCAACGCGACTTCGGGTGCGTCTGGCATCACCACCCTGAGCACGAGATCTTTTTCCTGCTTCGTGGCGGCACCGAACGCTGGATCGGCGACAAGATGGCGCCGCTCAAGGTCGGCGAGATCCTGCTCCTCGGTTCCGATCTCCCTCACGACTTCCGTAATGACCGCAAAGGCCGCCAAGCCGGAGTTGAGTGGATCCTCGTGCAATTCCGCCCGAACCTCTTCGGCGAAGAGTGGACGCAGCACTCCTCGGTCTCCGCCATTCGGCGCCTCCTCGAACGCGCGCGCCTCGGCCTCGAATTCAAAGGGGCGACCCGCAAGCAGGCCGCCGCGCTGCTGCACAAGATGCCCAAGGCCCACGGGCTCAGGCGCATGGCTCTCCTGATTGAGTTCCTCGAACTCGCCGCCAGTTCCGACGAACTCAAGGAGATCGCCTCTGCCGGCTTCCATGCGACCGTTGATGCCAACACCTCGGACCGCATCGGTAACGTCGTCGCCCACATCAAGGCCAACCTCGGCAAGCCGCTCTACGTCCCCGAACTCGCCGCCTTGGCTGGCCTCAGCGAAAGCGCCTTCAGCCGCCTGTTCAAGAAGTGCACCGGCCGTTCCGTCCCCCAGTATCTCAATGAACTGCGCATCGCCCGCGCCGCCCGTCTGCTCGCCGAGACCGACGAATCCGTGAAGCAGATCGCGCACCAGTGCGGCTACCCGACCGCGGCGTATTTCCATCGCCAGTTCCAGCGTCACCAGGAACTCCCTCCCCTCGCCTACCGCGAAGCCATCCGCCGCCACGCCTAATCCCGCCCCCCTTCACCCACAAAGAACCAAGAACAAAGAACTTTTCCTTTCCTACCCCTATCCCCACCCCTACCCCTAATACAACCCCATGACCCCCACCCTATACATCCGTTTAGCCACGATGGTCTTCCTCCACTACTTCGTATGGAGCTGCTGGTATAACACCATGGCCGTGTACCTCGGGAAGCTGAACTTCACCGGCACCCAGATCGGACTCGCCTACGGTACGACCGCCATCGGAGCGCTCGTCTCTCCCTTCCTCATCGGGGTCATCGCCGACCGTTACGTCCCAGCCCAGCGCCTCCTCGGAGTGCTGCACCTCCTCGGAGCCGGCCTGCTCTGGTGGATCTCGCAGCAGACCACCTTCAGCGCCTTCTACCCGTCGTTGATCGTCTACACCCTGACCTACATGGCCGGCCACGGCCTCATCAACACGATCACCCTCGCCCACGCGCCGAATCCGGCCAAGTGGTTCCCGATCGTGATGGCCGCGGCGTCCGCCGGCTGGATCGCCGCCGCCAACGTCGTCAATTTCGCCGACCTCGCGGACAACAAGGGCATGTTCACGCTCGCCTGCGGTGTGGCCGTCGCCATCGCGCTCTACTCCTTCACCCTGCCGGACACACCGCCCAAGGGCGACGCCGGCCCGGTCTCGGTCGGCAAGCTCCTCGGCCTCGACGCGCTGAGGCTGTTCAAGGACCGTTCCTTCGCGGTGTTCATGTTCTGCTCCTTCCTGATCTGCATCCCGCTGAGTTTCTACTTCACCTGGACCGGCGCGTTCCTGAGCGAGATGAACGTCGCCAACTACGCCTCGAAGATGACCCTCGGACAGGTCTCGGACATCGTCTTCCTGCTCCTGCTGCCGCTGTTGCTGCCGGTCCTCGGCGCCAAGCGCATCATGATCCTCGGCATGGCCGCCTGGGCCGTCCGCTTCGCCCTCTTCGCCTACTTCCACGAGCAGCCCACCGCGACTTGGATGATCCTCGGCGGCATCCTCCTCCACGGCATGTGCTATGACTTCATCTTCGTGATGGGCCGCATGTATGTCGACAAGGCGGCCGGCGACGGTCTCCGCGCCTCGGCGCAGGGTCTCCACGCCGTCTTCACGCTCGGCGCCGGCATGTTCGTCGGCTCCTGGCTCTCCGGCGTCGTCGCGCAGCACTACACCAACGCCCAGAACGTCCACGACTGGAAGGCCATCTGGCTCGTACCCGCGATCATGAGCGCCGCCCTCATCCCGGTCTTCCTCGCCCTCTTCCGCGAAAAGTCGCCCAACGACGCCTCTGCCTGATTTCCCCGATACTCGATACTCCATACTCTAGCCCCCTGGAACAAATGCCCCGCCCTCTCAGCCACATCGCCCCCGACTGGTGGGATTACACGACGCTCGACTCGTCGCTCATCAATGATGCAGCGAAACTGACCGAGCGCGACCTGCGCCAGCTCTCGCGTCCGGGCTTCAAGGTGGTGATGTATGATACGCTCGAGGACTTCTACCTAGCCGAGGCCTTGGAATACATCGCGGCCTGGAAGCAGGCCACGGCCGATAACCCGGTCGGCATCTGCGGACCGATCGGCCCGACCGAGCAGCTCCCGCTCGTCGCCCGCCTCGTCAACGAACTCGGCCTTTCGCTCAAGCACGCGCACTTCTGGGGCATGGACGAATGGTATGACGAGAAGACGAAGAAGGAAGTGCCGGTGACGCACGCGCTCTCCTTCGAACGCGCCGACCGCGAGCTCTGCTTCAACCGCATCCAGAAGAAACTGGCGATGCCCGAGTCCAACCTCCACTTCCCCACGGCCAAGATCGCCGAGTTCGTACAGACCTGGCACGCCGGCGTCCGCTGCGCGGTCATGCAGGGCGGCCAGGGCGACATCAAGCACTGGGCCTTCAACGACCCGCTCAAGCGCGTCGGCAAATACAAGGACGCCCCGCCCTCGCCCGCCGAATACCGCAAGCTCGGCACCCGCGTCGTCGAGCTGCACCCCGTCACCCTCAGCCAGAACGCCCGCACCTCTGGTGGCGGCAACATCACCATGGTTCCCAAGATGGCCATCACCGTCGGCCCGCAGGAGACCTGGCTCGCCGACAAGGTTTCCATCTGGCACGCCGGCGCCCATGATAATCCCCTCGGCCAGCGCCTGACCGCCCTGATGATCTCCAAGAAGATCGCCGACGCGGCCGTCCCGATGTCCCTCCTCGCCGACCACCCGAACGTGCAGTTCAACTATTTCCGCGGCGGCCTAGGCTCCTGCGCGGTCGAGATGCACTGATATGATGCTTCGCCTCATCTTCTCGGTTCTCTGCCTCGGCTTGATCGATCAAGCATGGGCGGCAGACCCTTCGCAGCCGGGCCCGCTCACGAGCTCCACGATCGAATTCCGCAACCTCGTCGACGTCTCTCGGACCTCCCAGAAGGAGACGGAAAGCGGCCGGCCGCGCCTGCTGAAGATCCGCCGCGAAGGCGAAGCCAAGGCCGCCGGCCGACCGGTCCCGATCAAGGTGCACCTGCCTGAGGGCCCAGGTCCTTTTCCCGTCGTCGTGGTCTCACATGGGGCCGGCGGCGACTGGGACACGCACTTCGCCCAGGCGAAGCACCTCGCCTCCCACGGGTATGCGGTGCTCTGCCTCGAACATGTCGGCAGCAACCGGGAACGCATGACCAGCGGCCTGCGGCTGATGAAGAACCTCGACGCGATGATCCATGATGCGGACGAGGTCCTCGCGCGCCCCAAGGACGTCTCGTTCGCCCTGGATCGCGCTAATGAATGGAACCGGGATCACCCGAAGATGAAAAACCGGCTCGACCTCGGTCGCGTCGGCATGATGGGACACTCCTTCGGCGCGTACACGACCATGGTCGTCTGCGGGATGCGTCCGGCGCTGGACTGGCTGACGCCGCGCATCGAGCCCGGCAAGGGCCTGGGGCCCGACCAAACGGACGCCAGGGTCCGCTGCGGCGTGGCGCTATCACCGCAAGGAGTCGGCGAACCTTTCTTCATCCAAGAGAGCTTCGCCTCATTGAAGGCCCCTCTCCTCGGCGTCTCTGGTACGCTGGACAAACAACAGAACGGTCTGACCGCCCAGAACCGTCTCGACGGATTCGCGCTCTGGCCCAGCGGCGCACACGCCTTCATCTGGATCACGGATGCCAAGCACCTGGACTTCACCGATTCCACCGGTTCGAGCGCGAAGGCGCTGCCTTCGGAATCCCGGGAAGATGTCCAACCTGTGACCAAGGCCGCCATGCTGCTTTTTCTCGACCAGCACCTTAAGGCAACCAAACCAGGCCAGCTCCAGAAGGAGACGCTTCAGGCCTACCGAAAAGGCGCGGTGAAACAGATCGACCTACTGTCAAAGTGACCTGAGGCGGTCGCGCTAGCTTTCGCTGATTGAACGGAAAGCTGAATTGCCGCTCTTCTTATTGAAAAGGCATGTCCTGAAGCCATCGTGCCAGGATGCCCCGCCTTCTCGCCCTCCTCGGCCTCGCCCTTGGCCTGCACGGTTGCGCCCAGTCGCCTGCCGTCGCCCCGCGGACCTATGACGTCGTCGTCTACGGAGACTCCGCCGCGGCTGTCGCCGCCGCCCTCCAGGCGAAACGACAGGGCTCCAGCGTCGTGCTCGTGAATACCACGACGTTCCTGGGCGGAATGACCTGCAGCGGACTATCGGCGAGCGACATCTTCCATCGCGAAGCCGTCGGGGGCGTCGCCCGCGAGATCTACGGACGGATCGGTCAGCACTACGGTAAAACCTACGTCGATTACTTCGAACCCCACGTGGCGCAGGCCGCGATCAACGCACTCGTCAAGGAAAGTGGATTGGAAGTCGTGATGGACGAACAACTCGACCGTAATCCGGGCGGCGTCACGAAGCAAGGTGACCGCATCTCCTCCTTCCGCACCCTCTCGGGCAAAGTCTACGTGGCAAAGGTCTTCATCGACGCCTCCTACGTCGGCGACCTCATGGCCGCGGCCGGCGTCAGTTACGCCGTCGGACGCGAACCGAACGCCCAATACGGCGAAACGATCAATGGCATGCAGCGCGGCGACGATAAACCTCGCACGCACTACACCCAGAAAGACAAGGACCACTTCATCAAGGACGTTGACCCTTACGTCAAACCTGGCGATCCGACGAGCGGCCTGCTGCCCTTCGTCTACGCCGAGGACCCCGTCAAAGGCGCGGGCGACCATCGCATCCAGGCCTACAACTACCGTCTTTGCGTGACGACCGACCCGGCCAAGCGCCTCGCGTTCGCCAAACCTGCGGGCTATCGCGAACTCGACCACGAGATGCTGCTGCGCAACTTCGAGGCCGGCGACCTGCGTTTCCCCTCGCTGCTGCACAAACTGCCCAACGGCAAGACAGACTGGAATTCCATGCACGCGGTCGGTACCGATTACGTCGGCGCGAACTGGGAATATCCGGAGGCAAGCTACGCCCGACGCCGAGAAATCGAGCAGGCGCATGAACTCTACATCCGCGGCCACCTCTGGACACTGGCCAACCACCCACGCGTGCCTGAGTCCATCCGCCTGCAGGCCTCCGCCTACGGACTCTGCAACGATGAGTTCACGTCGCGCGGCGGCTTCTCGCCGATGATCTACATCCGCGAAGCCCGGCGCCTCCAAGGCGCTTACGTGATGACCGAACTCGACTGCAAGGGGAAGCGCACGCCGCCGGAATCCGTCGCGCTCGCCAGCTTCGGCCTCGATTCCCATGGGGTGCGCTACTTCGTGACGAAGCGCGGCTTCCTCGAACGCGATGGCGTGATCTGGAACGTCCCGCCCCGCCCCTACGGCGTCTCTTACCGCAGCCTGATCCCCAAGAAGGAAGAATGCGCGAACCTACTCGTGCCGGTCTGCCTGTCGGCCACCCACGCCGCCCATGGTTCGATTCGGATGGAGCCGGTGTTCATGCAGCTCGGTCAGGCCGCCGCCATGGCTGCCGGTATCGCCGCCCACGAAGGCCTGGCAGTCCAGGACGTGCCCTATGGCCGCGTCCGCGACCTGCTCAAGGAAGCCAACCTCCCCGTCGAGTGGACCGCCCCCGCTAAGCCTAAGAAGGCCAAATAACCCCCTTTGGCAGGCTAGCGGGACTGCTCTTCATTCTTTTTGACAAAGTCCAAATCTCGGCCTTCTTCGTGGTCGATGCGCGACCCGGAAGCCACCCTTCGCCAGCACGCCCTGCCCGTCACGGCACAGCGCATCGCCGTCCTCCGCGCCGTCTCTCAGCACCCCCACGCCACCGCGGATGACCTCGCGGAGAGCGTGCGCGGCGAGCTGGGTACGATTTCCCGCCAGTCCGTCTACAACGTCCTGAACGTACTCACGGACAAGGGCATTATCCGCCGCATCCAGCCGGCTGATTCCGCCGCCCTCTACGAAGACCGTATCGGCGACAACCATCACCACCTCGTCTGCCGTTCCTGCGGTAAGACCGAAGATGTCTGTTGCGCCGTCGGCGACGCCCCGTGCCTCACGGCCCACTCACACCACGGCTTCAAGATCGACGAAGCTGAAGTGATCTACTGGGGCACCTGCCCCACCTGCCAGAAGAAGCGCTAACCTTTTCCCCAAACTCGATACTCAATACTCCAAACTCTCACCACACCATGTCCGACATCTCCAAATGCCCCGTGATGGGCCACCTGGCCCCGCAGAACCGCCACACCGCCGCCGCCGCGATGAACAACGGCGACTGGTGGCCGAACCAGCTCAACCTGAACATCCTGCGTCAGAACTCCACGAAGAGCGATCCGCTCAACCCGGGCTTCAACTACGCCGAAGAGTTCAAGAAGCTCGACCTCGAAGCCCTGCGCAAGGACCTCGCCGCGCTGATGACCGATTCGCAGGAATGGTGGCCGGCCGACTACGGCCACTACGGCCCCTTCTTCATCCGCATGGCCTGGCATAGCGCCGGCACCTACCGCGTCACCGATGGTCGTGGCGGCGCCGGTTACGGCACGCTGCGTTTCGCCCCGCTCAACAGCTGGCCGGACAACGCCAACCTCGACAAGGCCCGCCGCCTGCTCTGGCCGCTCAAGCAGAAGTACGGCCAGAAGATCTCCTGGGCCGACCTCATGGTACTCACCGGTAACGTCGCCCTCGAGACCATGGGCTTCAAGACCTTCGGCTTCGCCGGCGGCCGCCCCGACGTCTGGGAACCGCAGGAAGATATCTACTGGGGTCCGGAAACCGAATGGCTCGGAGACAAGCGCTACACTGGCGATCGCCAGCTCGCCGACCCGCTCGGGGCGGTCCAGATGGGCCTGATCTACGTCAACCCCCAAGGCCCGAACGGTAAGCCTGACCCGCTCGCCTCGGCTCGCGACATCCGCGACACCTTCGCCCGCATGGCGATGAACGACGAAGAGACCGTCGCGCTCATCGCCGGTGGTCACACCTTCGGCAAGGCCCACGGTGCCGCCACGCCCGACGGCCATGTCGGTCCGGAACCCGAAGGCGCCGCCCTCGAAGAGATGGGCCTCGGCTGGAAGAACACCTTCGGCAAGGGCAACGGCGTCGACACGATCACGAGCGGCCTCGAAGGCGCCTGGTCGAGCACGCCCACCCGCTGGTCGAACGAATACCTCAAGAACCTCTGGAACTACGAATGGGAACTTACCCAGTCCCCCGCCGGAGCCCATCAGTGGACGCCCAAGAATGGCGCCGCCAAGGACACCGTACCGGATGCGCACGATAAGTCGAAGCGCCACGCTCCGATGATGTTCACGTCCGACATCGCGCTGAAGGTGGATCCGGCTTACGCCAAGATCACCAAGCGCTGGCTCGATAATCCGGCCGAGTTCGCCGACGCCTTCGCCAAGGCCTGGTATAAGCTCACGCACCGCGATATGGGCCCGCACGCCCGCTGCCTCGGACCGCACGTGGCTCCGGCCCAGATCTGGCAGGACCCCGTCCCGTCCGTCGACCACCTCCTCATCGATTCCGCCGACATCGAAGCACTGAAGAAGACCCTCCTCGCTTCCGGCCTCACCACCGCCCAGCTCGTCTCGACCGCTTGGGCTTCCGCCGCCAGCTACCGTGGCAGCGACAAGCGCGGCGGCGCCAACGGCGCCCGTATCCGCCTCGCCCCGCAGAAGGATTGGGAAGTGAACCAGCCCGCCGAACTCGCCAAGGTCCTCCCCGTGCTCGAGAAGGTGCAGGCGATCTTCAACGCCGCCCAGACCGGCGGTAAGAAGGTCTCCCTCGCCGACCTCATCGTCCTCGGCGGTTGCGCCGCCGTCGAAGCGGCCGCCGCCAAGGCAGGCGTGCCGGCCAAGGTTCCGTTCCACCCCGGTCGTACCGACGCCACCCAGGCGATGACCGACGCCGAATCCGTCGCACTCCTGGAGCTGAAGTATGATGGCTTCCGCAACTACCTCGGCCGCAAGCTCGATCGTCCTGCCCCTGAGAATCTCGTGGATCGCGCCCAGCTCCTCACGCTCACACCCCCCGAGATGACCGTGCTCGTCGGCGGCATGCGTGTGCTCGACACGACGGTGCTCTTCCCGGGCCTCGGCGTGCTGACCAAGCAGCCCGGCGTCCTCACCAACGACTTCTTCGTGAACCTCCTCGACCACTCCGTGGTCTGGGAGAAGGCCAAGATCTGCGAGCACTTCTTCGAAGGCCGCAACCGCAAGAGTGGCCAGGTGAAGTGGAATGCGACCGCCGTCGACCTCGTCTTCGGCTCCAACTCGCAGCTCCGCGCCCTGTCCGAGGTCTACGCCAGCGCCGACGGCAAGACCAAGTTCGTCCACGACTTCATCGCCGCCTGGACGAAGGTCATGAACCTCGACCGCTTCGACCTCGCCAAGAAGTAAGCGATCCGTCCATCGCCTCCTCAAGGCCCGCCCTCACCGGCGGGCCATTTTGTTGGGCGCCTATCCATAAGGAGGATCAAGGGTCCGCGGCCGCCTATGGGCCTGCAACTACCACCGGTCGACGGGGTTGAATTTAAATGATGCGCCTTACCTGCCTGCCCCTCCTGCTCGCCGCCTGCTCAATCATGGCAGCCGCCCAAGGCTTAGCCACCAGGGACGCGACGGAGCCGCCGGCCAAGGGGAGACTGCCTGAGACGGTTGAGAAGCGCGACGTGGTGATCTGGAGCGACGGGACGCGCATGGCTGGAGACCTCTACCTCCCGAAGAACCGCAAGGATGGCGAAAGGCTGCCCGCGGTGATCTTCTGCGCAGGAACCGGCGGCACGAAGGGCGGTACGGGCGGACGACTTGGACCGATCTTCGCCGAGAAAGGCTACGTGGCCCTTGCCTTTGATTATCGCGGATGGGGCGACAGCGAAAGCCAGCTCATGGCCGTCGGACCTCAGCCGAAGCCAGACGAAAAAGGCGAACTCACGATCAAGACGAGGGCCCTGCGCTGGCAGATGAACTACACGGACCAGACGGAGGACATCCGCGCGGCGATCAGTTTCCTCGCAGGCGAGCCTTCGGTGGACCCGCGGAGGATCGGACTCGTCGGCAGCAGCTACGGCGGCGGCCTCGTGACCTACATGGCAGGCACCGATCCGCGCGTACGATGCGTGGCGGCGCAGGTACCCGGGCTCGGCGGAGCGAATCGCGGACGCGCAACGGAAGCCGCTTACAAGTTACACTCCCAGCAGGCCCGCGGAGAGGTCGAGCCCGTCCCGCTCGAGACCGGCAAGATGACCGGCAAGATGGAGAAATACACGAACATGCGGACGAACGCCGCCAAAAGCATCGGCTTCAGCGCACTGGAGGCCTCCGCGAAGATCAACATCCCCATCATCTTTCTGGTCGCTGAAAACGAGGAGCTCAGCAACAACGAGGTCGTCGCTGAAGCCCAGCGTCAGATCGCCGCCCGCGGCGTGCCTTCCAAATACCATGTCATCAAAGGCATCACCCACTACGGCATCTACCGCGAAGGCTTCCAGGAAGCCACCACGCTGGAACTAGCCTGGTTTGATGAGCACCTGAAAAGCAGTGCGACGAAGTCGACGGCTCCCAATACGGAGACGAAGCCCACGCCGAAGAGCCCCACGAAAGCCGCGCCATCGGGCAAGCCGACCAAGGCAGCGGCGACAAGGGCGCCGACATCTCGATCTGGCGGCTGGGATTCGACAAGAACGGGCAGCACACCATCCGTCGCCTCGACGACGGAGCCACTACAGGCGACACTGCCGGACGCCCAGACCCCGAAAACCTCATCGGCGAACGCAAGTTAAGCCTCCACTACATATGAATGATCGGCAAAGGCTACGATCTGCAGCTTATTCGAACCAGGTTCTCGTCGCCTTGAACACGATCTTTACCAAGACACCATGAACTTTAAGCCCTCCGCACGCATCGGGATGTTGTTCCTGCTCGGCGTCATCTCTCTCAATAGCCTAGCGCTCGCCCAAGCCTCCAAATGGAAAGGCATGGGCGTATCCAGCGGCGCGCCCTTGCCTCCGGCGGAGAACTTCAAGCCGCGCCCGCATGGCACAGAACTCGCGAAGTCTGGCTTGAAGGAAGATGTGATCGCGAAACTCGATGTCGAGATGCAGCGTCATGTCGCGGCGAAGAACGTGGCGGGACTATCGGCCCTCATTCACAAGGACGGCGTGCGCGGCTGGTTCGAGACCTTTGGCATGGCTGACATCGAAAAGGGCCGCTCGATGGACAAAGACGCCATTTTTCGCCTCATGAGCATGACGAAGCCGGTCATCGCCCTCGCGGCGCTCACGCTTTATGACGAGGGCAAGTTCGGGCTCGATGATCCCATCGCGAAGCATTGCCCCGAGTGGGCGGAGCCGAAGGTGAAGGAAGGCGGCGCGGTCGTGGCGGCGAAAGCGGCCATCACGCCGCGCATGTTGATGAGCCACAGCAGCGGACTAGGTTACGGCGGCGGGCAGGCTGCGGCGGCGATGGCTTATCAGGCGATGATGAAGCCGGGCGCGACCTTGAAGGAGTTTTCCGAGGCGGTGGCGAAAGAGCCGCTGATGTTCCAGCCCGGCACGAGCTACAACTACGGCATGGGCCTCGACATCCTCGGGCGCTATCTCGAAGCCCTCACCGGCCAGCCGCTCGATGTCATCTTGAAAGAACGCCTCTTCCGCCCGCTGAAGATGCCCGACACCGACTTCTATGTGCCGGCTGCGAAAGCAGGTCGCCTTTGCCAAATCTACGGCCAGCCCAGCCCCGGCCTGCTCGTGCCCGGCACCGACCTCGCCAACGTCAGCACCAAGCCCACGCTCTGTCTCGGCGGACACGGCTTGTTCGGCACCATCGGCGACTACGAGCGGCTCTGCCTGATGATCCTGAATCGCGGCGAACTCGACGGCGTGCGCGTGTTGAAGCCCGAGACGGTTGATTTGATCTTCGAGAACCACCTGAAGCATCCCACGATGAAATACGGCCTCGGCGGCATCGTGAACGGCGCGGGCAGCTACGGGTGGGGCGGTGCGGACGGCACGCAGTTCGTCGTGGACCGCAGCAAGCGCACCTTCACGCTCTTCATGGTGCAAACGCAGCACTACAAAGCCCCGACCTACCAAGCCTTCCTCGCCCTCGCGAACGAAGCCTGCGGGCTCCCCGCACCCGCGATGACCATGAATGATAAACCAGGAAAACAGGCGTCCAAATCTCCCCCGAACGAGATCTTTAGTAAATACGACAAAAACAACGATGGCAAACTCAGCCGCGACGAACTCCCCGTCTCGCTGTTTGATCGCGTCGATGCCGACAAGGATGGCTTTGCCAGCGAAGAAGAACTATCCGTCCTCTGGAAAAGTTACAAAAAATGACCTCGCCTCGATCCTACGAGCCCACCCTCTCAAAGATGCGTCATAACCACATCCTCACACTGCTCACGCTCACAGCGGCTGTGCTCTCCCTTCATGGGCAGGCATCTCCCGACAACGACGTCTTTCGCCGCTTCGACAAGAATACCGACGGGAGCGTGAAGCCGGACGAACTGCCGAACCCCGAGACGTTTGCCCGCTTCGACCTGAACAAGGACGGAGCGATCACGCTGGAGGAGTATAACAAAGTCGCCGGCGGAGCGGCGGCGAAGCCCTCGCTTTCGTCCGCCGTCGCCACCACTGCGCTCAAGTTGCAGATCGAGGTAATGGTCAAGGCGGCCGACAAGAACGCCGACGGCAAGATCACCAAGGAAGAAGCTGGCGAGGCCGCGTGGTTCGCCCGACTAGACCAGGACGGCGACGGCGTGATCAGCGCAGAAGAGCTGAAACTGATGCGACGCATCGTCGAACAGCGCGGTGGTGCGGCCGGCGGACGGGGCCTGCCGGCAAACGCCCCTTCGATCAAAACCGAGGACCTGAAGAAAATCACCAGCGGACCCGAAGTACTCAAGCCGGGCGAAGTGGGCATAGGTCGCATGATCCCGGACGTGGCGTTCACGGATCTCGCAGGGAAATCGCATCGCCTGAGCCACAGCCGGAAAGGCACGGTCATCATCATGACCAGCGCCACGTGCCCGGTCAGTAAGCGTTACGCATCCAGCATCGCCGAGCTCCATAAGGAGATCGCCGGCCAAGGGCTCACCTTGTTGCTGGTGAATCCGCTCGCCAGCGAGAAGCCGGAAGAAATCAAGGCCCAGCTCGCCACCGCCGGGCTCACCGCCACCTATATCCACGACAAGGAAAAGGCCCTCGCCGGCGCCCTCGAGGCCCGCACCACGACGGAGGTCTTCCTCTTGGATGCCGCCCGCACCCTCGTCTACCGCGGCGCCTTCGACGACCAATACGGCATCAACTACAATCTAGACGCGCCAAAGCACCGCTACCTGCGCGATGCCATCGCGGCCTTCCTGAGAGGCGATAAGCCCGCCGTCCAGGCCACCGCCGCCCCGGGCTGCGAGCTCGACCTGCCAGAAAAACCCGCCAGCCAGACCACCACCGCCGTTTCCTACCATCGCGACGTCGCCCGTATCCTCCAGCAGAACTGCGTGACGTGCCACCGCGACGGCGGCGTCGCCCCTTTCGCCTTGGACGACCTCGAAGAAGTCCAGGACCGTGCCAAGACGATCCGACGCGTCGTCGCCGAGGGGACGATGCCGCCCTGGTTCGCAGGCATCGAGAAAGACGCCGCCAAGAATCCTTGGGCCAACGACTGCAGCCTGTCTCCTCGCGACAAGGCGGACCTCCTGGCCTGGATCGACTCCAAGGACCGACCGGCGGGCAATCCTGCGGAAGCCCCGCTCAAGCGCGCCTATCCGGCTGAGTGGAGCATCGGCAAGCCCGACATGATCGTCCAGCTCAGCAAAGCCTACGACATCAAAGCCACCGGCTTCATGCCCTATGCTAACGATATCGTCGAGACTGAGCTGACCGAAGACCGTTGGGTCCAATCCTACGAAATCCTGCCCAGCGCCCGTGACGTCGTGCACCACGTCATCGTGCGGGTGCATGCCAAGGGCGAGGCCGTGCGGAAGGCCGACGAAGGTTCGGAGGGATATTGGGCCATCTACGTCCCGGGCAACGGGGCCAGCGTCTATCCCGAAGGATTCGCCCGCAAGATTCCCGCCGGCGCGAAGGTGAGCTTCCAGATCCATTACACGCCCAGCGGAGTCGCGAAGAAGGAGCGTCTCAAGATGGGCCTGGTGTTCGCCAAGCACCCGCCGACCTACGAAGTCAGGACAGCCCCTCTGGCCAACGTCCGGCTGGCGATCCCGCCTGGCGCCCCCCGCCACCTCGAGACCCATTCGCAACGCGTACCCTTCGACATGCCGGTCACCGGCTTCATGCCGCACATGCACACCCGCGGGGCGGGTTTCCGCTACGAGGTGACCTATCCCGACGGCAAGGGCGAGGTGCTGCTGGACATCCCGCGGTATGACTTCAACTGGCAGCTACGCTACGAACTGAAACAGCCTAAGCTCATCCCCAAAGGCAGCACCCTCAAGATCACCGCGGCCTTCGACAACAGTACGGGAAATAAGGCCAATCCCGACCCCACCAAGCTGGTCAGATGGGGCAGCCAGACTGTCGATGAGATGATGATCGGGTATGTGGAATACTTCCGCCCGCTGAGCCCCTGACGAAGTCCAGCGCCCTTCTCCCCTCGGCCCGCCCTTACCGGCGGGCCGTTTTGTAGGGGCGGACAGACACGGAGTATCTTTTTCAGCCGATATCGTCCCCTATTCGGGTAAGGGCTGGGACTTTGTGGACTAAGGGATGTCCTAGGCGAATGAAACCCCGCCTAAGTCTCTGCCTAGCCCTGCTCTCCGGAGCGCTTTGCGTCCATGCAGGGGAAGTCCCTGGCAAGCCGGCCATGCTCACGGATCAGAAGTGGAAACTGGCCTTCAACGATGAGTTCGACGGCAACGCCATCGATGAGACGAAGTGGAAGCCGTCCGATCATACGAAATGGGTTCACCCCTCGTTCAAGACCCGCCTCGCCAAGGAGAATTGCGCGGTCGACGGCAAGGGACACCTGGTCATCCGGCTCACGCGGGACGAAGACGGCACCTTGGCGTTCAACGGCGGCCTGCTGAGCAGGAGTTTTCAGAACGCCTACGGCTATGTCGAGACCCGCGCCCAGTTCTCGACCCAACCCGGATGGTGGGGTTTCGTCTGCACCATCCGTAACAACAAGCTGCCCAACTACGGGCACGACCCTTTTGAAAATCCCCAGGAATTCGACGTCTTCGAGGACTTCTACAAACCCAAGCTCGAACCTTCACGTCCCTCCACCCTGCATAACGTCATCTCCCAGGCTTACCACTGCACGGTAGACCTCGGGTTCAAAGATCAAGGCGATGGCAGCGGGGTCGGCTACTCCAGCCGCCTGAAAAAGGACATGACCGCGGTGAGCAAGACCGGGCGCATCATGCGACACGGGACGGCGGCGCCGGCGGAGTATGGCGGCTGGCATACCGTCGGCCTACGCTGGACCCCGCTTACGCAAACCTTCTTCCTCGACGGCAAGGAGACCCTCCGGCTGACCTACAAGGACACGCCCATCACGACCGTACCGCAGAAGCTCTTCGTGGGCGCGGCCTACAAGACTCCCCCCACGCCAAAGAAAACCGGCGAGAAGCCCCCTTTCTACGGCTGGATCGAAGACGCGAAACTACCTGACCAGCTCGTCGTGGATTATGTCCGCTGGTATGACGAGGATCGCGGCGACCAGACCGCGCCCGGCGTCACCCTCATCGTCGACGGCGACCCGAACTCCATCACCGCCGGCCAGCCCACGACCTTCCGCGTCCACGCCGAAGACAAGGACGGCAAACTCGTTTCCGTCCAGCTGTTCGCCAAGGGCTATCTCCGCGCCGAAACGAAGATCGGCACCGCGCAGACCGACCAGACCTTCACGCTCAGCAACCTCTTCGAGGGTGACAACACCCTCATCGCCACCGCCGTGGATGACCACGGGCATGTCGGCCTATCGGCTCCCGTGCGTGTGAAGGTGAAGGCAGCGCTCGCGCTCCAGGCGGCGAATACGGATCCGCTCGCCTGGCCGCAGCCCACCCGGGATGCGAAGCCGTGGACGGCTTGGTGGTGGATGGGCAGCGCGGTCGATAAGGCCACCATCACGCGGGAACTGACGGAGTTCCATGAAGCCGGGCTCGGGGGCGTGGAGATGGGGATGTTTTATGGAGCGAAGGGAGCAGAGGGGCGCTATATCGACTACCTTTCGCCGCGCTGGATGGAGATGCTCGCGCATGCGTCGAGCGAGGCGAAGCGGCTGGGCATGAGACTTGATATGGCCACGGTGGCAGGCTGGCCTTTCGGCGGCCCGAATGTCTCGGCGGCGATGGCTTCAAGCCAGGTGAACGTGACGAGCCATCCGCTCATCAGCGGCGAAAGATTCATCACGCGACTGCCATCGCGACGATCCGCCGGGGAAGCGCCGAGAAAGTCGAACGCCGACGGTCTGATCGCCTTGCCGAAGGGATCGCTGGGCGAGCTGCAGGCGGCGGTGGCGGTCTCCGAGAGCGGAGAGCAGAAGGAAGTGACGGAGCGCGTGCGTGACGATGGTCAGCTCGACTGGACGGCTCCTGCGGGCCGATGGCAGCTCTGGGTGGTGAGTCGCATCGCACCCATCCAGACGGTGAAACGTGCCACGCCGGGCAACGCAGGCTACGCGCTCGACCCATTCTCGTCCGCCGCCATGCATGAATACGTGAAGCGCTACAGCGATGCCTTCGCCGGTTTCCCCGCGCCGAGACCGAACGCGCAGTTCCACGAATCGTTCGAGTATTTCGGCGCGGACTGGTCGCCCGGGGTCTTCGACGCCTTCCGCGGGAATCGCGGCTACGATTTGCGGACGCAGCTGCCCGCATTCGCAGGCTCCGGCCCCGAAGACATCGTCGCGCGCGTGCGCTGCGACTACCGCGAGACGATGTCGGACTTGCATCTTGATTATCTCAAGACATGGTCGGAATGGGCCCATGCGCAGGGTAGCCTTTCGCGGAATCAGGCGCATGGATCGCCGGGCAACATGCTCGATCACTACGCGGCGGCGGATATCCCTGAAACGGAGGCCTATAAGCAGGACCGCAGCGTCCTGGTGATGAAGTTCGCCTCGTCCGCCGCGCACACGACGGGCAAGCCGCTGGTGAGCAGCGAGACGGGCACGTGGGTGAAGGAGCACTTCACCGAGACGCTCGGCGACCTCAAGGCGTTGGTGGACGACTTCTTCCTCGGCGGAGTGAACCGCGTGAAGTTCCACGGGGCGGCCAGTTCGCCGGCCGATGTCCCTTGGCCCGGGTGGATGTTCTACGCCTCCACTCAATTCAACTCGCGCAATCCCATCTGGCATGACGTGCCTGCCTTGACCTCCTACGTCACGCTGTGCCAGTCCGTGCTTCAATCGGGCCGGCCTGACAACGACGTCTTGCTCTACTGGCCCGTGCACGACATCTGGAAGAAACCTCCGGAATTCAAGACCCCTACGCAGAAGATCGCCGGGGCGCTGCCGCACCACAACGTCCACGAGCGCGCATGGTTCGAGTCGGAGCCTGTCGGTGAGATCGCAGCGCGCCTGTGGAAGCGCGGGCATGGATTCGACTTCATCTCGGACCGCCAGCTCTCCGCAGCCATCGTGGATCATGGGATCGACCTGAGGGGTACGAAATACCAGGTCATCCTGGTGCCACCGTGCGAGACGATGCCGGAGACGACGCTCGTACGGCTGCTTTCGCTCGCCGAGGCGGGGGCGACCGTCGTGTTTGCGGATCATCTGCCGAAGGACGTGCCCGGTCTCGGGAAGCTCGAGGAGCGACGCGAGCAGTTCCGCGCGCAGCTCGCGCGGCTGGCCTTCGCCAAAGACCCCGGTGCGCCCGTGAGGATAGCGCGCATCGGCAAAGGCAAGGTGCTGCTCGGCTCGGCTGATGCCATCATGGACGAAACCAAGGTCCCGCGCGAGACCATGACCGACTCCGGGATCCTCTTCATCCGCAGGACCGCGAAAGACGGCAGGTATTATTTCATCTCGAATCGCAGCGGCCAACGATTCGACGGATGGCTGCCACTGGCGACGCCCGCCAAGTCCTGCATGATCATGGATCCCATGTCGGGACGCACGGGAGCCGCCTTGAAGCGGAACCCTGAGTCATCAGCCGAGGTCTATGTGCAATTAGACCCCGGGGAATCGCTTATCCTGCGCACGCTCACCGGGCCGGAAAGCGCATCGGATATCGATGCTCCTCGCTGGGCTTATTCCAAAGCGCAGGGACAGCCTGTCGCCCTTGTCGGGAAATGGACTTTGGACTTCCTTCACGGGGGGCCCTCACTGACGGCTCCCGCCCAACTCACCCGTCTAGCCTCGTGGACCGATCTCGGTCCTGAAGCCGCACGTTTCGCCGGAACAGCGCGCTACCGCATCGCCTTCGACGCTCCACAGCAGCCTGCCGACGGTTGGTTGCTCGACCTTGGCACCGTGGCTCAGAGCGCCCGCATCCGTCTCAACGGTTCCGACCTCGGCACCCGTTTCGCCGCCCCGTATCAGGTCATCCTTCCAGCCTTGAAGCCGCGGGGCAACGAACTGGAAATCGAAGTCACCAATGTCTCCGCCAATCGCATCCGTGACCTCGACCAGCGCCGCGTCGAGTGGCGTATTTTCAACGACATCAACTTCATGAGCATCGCGGGCAGGCGCTTCGACGCCTCCGCCTGGCCCCTGACCGATTCAGGGCTCCTAGGACCGGTGACGCTGCTGGGCCAATCGACGGACAATCCAGCCGGCAAGAAATGACCGGCGACCAGACTTTAACCGATAACCAAACCATGAAACCCCTCCTCCCCCTCCTCGCCCTGCTCGCCCTGCTCCTCACGCCGCTGGCCCACGCGGACCTCGTCGCCCATCTACGCTTCGACGGCGACCTGAAAGACGCCGCCGGCCGACACGACGGCCGCCCGGTCGATCCGAAGCTCGCGCCTGCCTTCGCGCCGGGACGCGTCGGCGGCGCTTTGGTGATCGAGAAGATCAACGCAGGCATCGAGCTGGCGAATCCTTCGGCGATCGACTTCAGCCGCGACTTCACCATCGCGACGTGGGTCAACGTGGGAAACTACTTCGCGGAGATGCCGGTGCTGTTTAAAGGCCGTACGGACAAGACCACCCCGCCCGACAAGGCCTTCGGACTATTCGGATGGGATGGGCTTCGCATCCTTGGCGAGGGACAGGGCGAGTGGATCACGAACTTCCGCGCTTCGAACGGAATCGTGCCGAACGACGGAGGATGGCACCACGTCGCGGTGACTTATCGCGCGGCGGAGGCCCCGCATTTCGCCTTGTACGTGGACGGCCAGGGCAAGATTCCGGCCGACAAGTTCAAACCAAGCGAATTGGTCCTCGGCCGTCCCAAGGGAGGCGATTTCACGCTCCGACCGGATGCGCCGGACAGCGTGCTACGGATCGGTTGCCGGGCCGACGGCGACACCTGGCGCTACGTCCGCTCGCACCTACGCGGCTTGCTCGACGAACTGCAGATCTACGACCAAGCCCTGAAAGCCCGGGACATCCGCCATCTCTTCGAGCACCCCGGCAGCGTGGCCGGGCGACCTGAGTCCGCCACCTTCGCTCCGCGCTTCCAGTTCGACCCCGGACACCCCTGGCGGCCACCCTTCGGAGTCGACCGGATCGGCCTGACGCCGGTGATTGTGCAGTTCGACGGCGGCACCTTCCCGACAAAAGAGCATTGGCTCGCGGCCTATCGTGACGGCTCGGAAGTCGATCGACGCCCTCTCGATGTCTCGGGTAACCCGCCCTTCACGGCACGCGTGACCTTCGCCACCTCGCCCGCACCGGACGAACTGTGGCTGTTCGCGAAGGACAAGGACGGCAAGACGGTCGAACGGGCCCGCTGGAAGGTCGAGCGCGCGGCTTTCGAGGCGGACGCGCAAGCTGCCGCTGATCCGGTGATGAATCCGGTCGATCAGGGCGCGGTTTTGCCTCCGGCAGACTGGCTAGTGCTCGGCTTGGAGCAGAAGGCTCGCGTTACCGTTGCCGCATTTTCCGCCAAGGAGACGATCTCGGGCGCGGAGGTGATCGCATGGTTTGAATCAGACTCGGACCGACCGACGAAAACCGCCATCGAGTTGCGCAAGGGCATCCGTTCAGAGCTGAAAGTCTCTTTGCCACCTCCAGCCTTCGCGACGGATCGCGACAAGCTGCATGTGGCCATCCGCGATGCGAATGGGCGCGAACTCTGGCATAAGACAGTCACGACGATGCTCATACGTCAGGCACTCAAGCTGCCCGCCTTTGGAGCCGTCGAGACGAAGCTGCGCTACGACTACCCGGTGCTGTCCTATTCCGGGCCGGACGAAGTGACCGAGATCCCGTATGATAAAGCCTGGGCGCCTGATCGGAAGGATGTCGTGGTGTCTCTGCCGAACGGCTCGCGCTTTGTTTTCTGGCGCGGCGCGGCCTACACGCCCTTCTGGGCTGGAAAGCACAATACCGGACTGAACTTCGAGTTCGCCGAGGCTCCCGAACGCCCGGATGGCGTGGATTGCGTGGACGTCGCTTCCGACAAGGAACTGCGACGCAGCCGCGTGGAGATCATCGAATCCACCGCCGCCCGCGTCCACGTCCGCTGGACCGCGCAGCCCTGCGACCTGAACTACAAGGTCTGGGGCGATTCCGTGGCCGAGGATTTCTATTTTTATCCCGACGGCTTCGGCAGTCGCACAGTGACAATCACGTGCGAACCAAAGGCCCAATATGAAGTGGAGGAGCTGCTCATCCTGACGCCGCCCGCCGCCTATCCTCTGCGCGTGCTGCCGGAGAAACTCGTGGATGTGATTTCCCCCGACGGCTCGAAACGAGAACTGAAGTATCCGATCCTCGACCAGGAGCGCGACTACGAGAAGCTGCTCACCGGCGAGATGCCGCCTCTCTATCGCATCCGCTTTGGCGCACGCGAACCCTTGTCGGCGGTCTATTTCAACCCGGGCTGGACGCGCCTGCCCGTGCAGGCCTACAAGCCGTTCTACAGCCAAGGCCAGATGGTCACGCCATTCTACTGGGGCAATCATCTCCCGCTCGCCCGACGTAAGCCCACCGGCATCAATATCGACGACCTCGCCTCGATGACGCCTTCGCACAACGCCATGATGACCTGGGGCCACCGCCGCCCGCAGCCGCTCGAAAGCCGAGTGGCCGATATGCCTGACGCACTCGGCGTTACGCGCCCGATGCAGGTCGAGAAATGGGCCTGGCTCATCGGCCTGAGCGACGCCGATGACGCCCGCCTGCTGGAATGGTCCCGCAGCTTCGCCACGCCGCCGAAAGTCGAGGCCGAGGGCGCAAAGCTCCGATCACCCGCCTACAACACCGAGCGCCGCGCCACGCTTCTCACCGTCGAGAAGCCGATCGTCTCGCTCACGATTACCCCGTCCACGCCATGCGTGCACCCCGTGTTCGAGCTCCAAGGTGCTCCGACGACGCTGTCTCGCATCGAACTAGACGACCGCACGCTGACCCCCTCCGACTACGCCTGGGACGGCCGCACGCTCTGGCTCAACGCCACTCTCAGGAAGAGAATAACCTTAAGGCTCAAGTTCACGGATACCCCGTCTCGCTGACCTTCGCCCAACTCACTGCCATCGATTCATGAAAACAAACACACCTTCACTCCTCCTCGCCCTGCTGCTCGCGCCGCTGGCCGCGATGCACGCCGCAGAATTCCACGTCGCCCCCAACGGCAACGACTCCAATCCCGGCACAATCACGCAGCCGTTCGCCACGATTCAAGTCGG
>Ga0209296_1000803_pt1 | contig 26472 bp, 16 predicted proteins | sample S_130206_EF_Meta_FD_187319 | JGI IMG/M metagenome (GOLD analysis project Ga0209296, IMG submission 187319) | Freshwater microbial communities from Lake Simoncouche, Canada to study carbon cycling - S_130206_EF_MetaG (SPAdes) (version 2) | ecosystem: Environmental > Aquatic > Freshwater > Lake ...
AAAGCCTTTAACTCACACCGTAAAAGAAGCTCGCGTTCTTCGTGAACTTGCTGTTGAAAAGAAGGTATGCACCCAGATGGGTAATCAAGGTACTGCTGAAAACGGCCTCCGTGAAGCAGTTGAAATTATTCGTGCAGGCGTTATTGGCCAAGTTAAGGAAGTTCATGTTTGGACCAACAGGCCAATTTGGCCACAGGCACCTAAAGTTACCACCCGACCAACCGGTACCCATGAATGCCCTAAACATGTTCATTGGGATGAATTCATCGGGCCTTCCCAGATGCGCCCTTATGCTCCTGGTTATCATCCTTTTGCTTGGCGTGGCTGGTGGGATTTCGGCACAGGCGCCCTTGGTGATATGGCTTGCCATACTGCTAACATGGCGTTCATGGCTCTGAAGCTTGGCCACCCGACTTCTGTTCTTACCAATTGCGAAACGACCAATGTCGAAACCTATCCCGGTTGGGCAACGGTTGCTTTGCAATTCCCAGCGCGCGATACCATGGCGCCTGTTACCCTTAACTGGTACGAAGGCAAGAAAGATAATGTTCTTGTTCATCCTCCTAAGGAACTTCAGGCTAAAGTTCTTGCTAAGGATAAAGATGGCAAGGAAGAAAAGCTTGTTTCATCCGGTTCCATCCTTGTTGGCGATAAGGGTATCATTTACTCCCCTAACGATTATGGTGCTTCCTTCAGAATCTATAACCTTGATGGTTCGGTCATGGAAAAACCCAAGGTTGATCAGGTTCTTCCCCGCAATGGCAAGGGCGATGGCGGCATGAAGTCTGAATGGGTTGAAGCCATTCGCAAGAATGATCCTTCCATTGCAATGTCCAACTTCAACTATGCTGGCATGCTTACCGAAGCTATTTTGCTTGGTAATGTTGGCATGAAGATGGCAGGCAAGAAGCTTGAATGGGATGGTCCAGCTTTCAAGTTCACTAATGATTCTGCTGCTGATCAACACTTGCATTTTGAATATCGCAAGGGTTATTCGCTTTAGTATCATCTGATTTTTTGTTGATTCCTTTTCCCACCCTGTGATTTCACCACCTTGTGAAAGCAGGGTGGGTTCTTTCATACCTTAGAGAGTACTACCATGAGAATCCTTACTGCTTCACTTTTTTTCGCATCCGTGCTTTTTGTTCTTGCGGATGGCCCGGAAGATAACATCGCTGAAAAAGTGCGCCCCGTTCCCCCAGAGGGAGTCATGGTGCCCGCAGAGGTTCGGGCTGATTTGCAAAAAGGTGTTGATGATCTGGGCAAACAAATTGCAACACTCAAAAAATCACTCGCTGGAAAACCCATCGCAGAGCTTCTTCCAGATGTCGAAATCTTTCATAACAGCGTTCGCTATGCTCTTGCCCACAACGAATTTTACGATGTTAAGGAATTCCCCATCGCCAAGAAACACCTGCAATTGGGCATGGATCGTGCTAAGTCTCTTGCTGAAGGTAAAGCGCCTTGGACTACTGCTACCGGTTTGGTTGTTCGTGGTTATCGTTCCAAAATTGATGATTCTGTTCAACCCTATGGCATTTCTATCCCTGCTGATTACACCGGTATGACTGATCGCAAGCGCAGGCTTGATCTCTGGTGCCATGGCAGAGGGGAAAAACTTTCTGAGTTGAACTTTGTTGAAGGTGCGATGCGTAGTGCGGGCCAATTCGTTCCTGCAGGCGGCATGGTGCTGCAACTGTATGGCAGATATTGTTGCGCCAATAAGTTCGCAGGCGAAATGGATGGCATCGAAGCATTGAATCATGTTGAAAATAATTATTCGATTGATCGCAACCGGGTTGTGATTCGCGGTTTCTCGATGGGCGGTGCTGCATGCTGGCAGTTCGCAGTGCATTACCCTGGAAGATGGGTAGCTGCAGCTCCGGGTGCTGGTTTTTCTGAAACCCCTGAATTCCTCAGAGTCTTTCAGAAAGAAATCATCACACCCAACGCTTGGGAAAAGAAGTTGCTTCATTGGTATGATTGCACGGATTGGGCCATCAATCTTGCTAATCTTCCGGTCGTTGCTTATAGCGGCGAGATTGATAATCAAAAGCAAGCTGCTGATATCATGGAAACCTATTTGAAAAAAGAAGGCATTGAGCTTCGTCATATTATCGGGCCAAAAACCGGGCACAGTTATCATCCGGCTGCGAAAAAAGAAGTCAGCGATCGTATCGATGCCATTGTTGAAAAAGGCCGCACCGCAATTCCCAAACGGATTCGTTTCTCCACTTACACCTTGCGTTATAACCAGATGCTTTGGGTGCAGGTTGATCTTCTTAAACAGCATTGGGAAAAAGCTTTGGTCGATGCGGAAATAGTTGATACTAAGACCATCAAAGTCAGCACCACGAATGTGGAAGGGCTTACCCTAAATATGCCTAGTGGATTATGCCCGCTGGATGTTACCCAAAAAACCAGGGTCATTCTTGATGGTGTTGAAATCACTTGCAATGCACCACAATCTGATCGTTCTTGGGCTGCTCATTTCCGTAAAGAAAACAATAGCTGGAAATTAGTGACTGTACCCACTGCCCCGGGCGAGCGCAAAGTGCATGGTTTATCCGGCCCCATTGATGATGCCTTCATGGATAGCTTTTTGGTGGTTCGACCTACCGGTGAATCCAAGAACCCAAAAGTGCAGGCTTGGGTGAAAGCAGAGATGGATCGCTCTTTGGATCATTGGCGCAAGCAGTTCCGAGGCGAGGCCCGTGTTAAAAACGATACCGATGTCACCGAAGAAGATATCAAGAAAAATCATCTTATCCTTTGGGGTGATACTAGTAGTAATAAGCTCATTGCAAAGATCGCTTCCAAGCTTCCTGTGCAATGGGATTCTGAATTGGTGGTGAACAAAGAAAAGTTCAATGCTGCTGATCATGCATTTATCATGATTCATCCCAACCCAGAAAACCCAAGTAAGTATGTCGTGCTTAACAGTGGGTTTACTTTCAGGGATTATGATTATTTGAACAACGCAAGGCAGATTGCCAAGTTGCCTGATTATGCGGTGATCGATTTAAACATTGCGCCTAATGGCCGTTTTCCCGGCAAAGTTAAAACTGCAGGCTTCTTTAACGATGCTTGGAAGTTTGAATAAGAGGATTGAAGAAAATATTCTATCGAGCGGCGGATGTAAATCCGCTGTGAACGGAATTTCTTTGTCTAACAAGCCTGAAGCGCAAGCGAAGGAATAATGTGTGAATGGTAAACGAGCATTTGAAAAACCTTCGCTTGCGCTTCAGGCTTGTAAAGATATGCAATAAAAGGTTGTGTGCGCCTGCGCAAGAAAGCAGCCGTCGCTTACACTTCCGGCTCTGAAAGAAATTGCGGGACCCATTTTTTTCATCGAGCGGCGGATGTTAATCCGCTGGTGTAGGCTAATATCCGAATGATCCCATCCGAACCCGTCTTACAATGTTGAAGTCTGCCTTGAATGGAATTTCCGGAAGTTCTGGTTTTCGCAATGTATATGCCTTTGCGAAGGGCGTGGTTTTTATCTTTTCATTGTGGGTATGCACCATAAGGGTATGCAGTACGATCGTATCTTGGATGTTGTAAGCAAGCAGGGTATCTAAAAAAGCTTTGTCGCCCTTTTTTTTGTACTCGTTCCAAAGCAATACCGCATCGTAGCCATTCACATCATTCAACTCATCACGATTGATACCCAATTGTTTTTCACAACCTTTTAAGCCGCCTTGCAAGCCGAGGCTTTTCAATGGGTATCGTAAATCGATATGGGCTTGGGGTACGCGGATTTTAAAGTAAGTTTCAATGAAGGGTATATCGAAGGATTTGCCATTATAAGAAATGAGAAGCTTATAGTTTTGAATATCGTTGGGGAATTCGTGCAGGTTTACGCCATTGACATAGTGTTTGATGGAAACCCCATCGTAGAGAGCGATGGTGGTGATATCGCCACCGAATAGGCCGGTGGTTTCGATGTCGAGAAATGCAGCGACTTGTTGGAAATCGTGATAAAGGCGCCAAAGTTCTTTGCTGGGTAATTTGTCTGAAAAGTATTTGGGGGTAAGGTTTTCTTGATGGCTAAGTGAATCTTGGATGTGTTGGTCCCAGCAATCACGGGTTGCGCGTTTCAGCTTTACCTCGGCTGGGGGAAACGAACAGCCCCAGGTATGGACGCCTAGTGACCAAAGCGCTTGCTCGGTTTTCTCACTAACCCCAGGAATATGGCAGAAGGTGCTGCTCAGCATTATTTTTCCGTTATGGCTATGTTGGTATAAATAGCGATGCAATCTTTATAGTGTTCTCGAAATCATTGAAGCAACAAAATCATGGCTTCAACAGCCATAGCTATAGCTTTGAAGGTTGAACCTTGGAATAAAATGCGATTGAACCCTAAAGGAGATGGGGAACCTTTAGGCAGGGGAAGTGTTTAATGGCTATTAATCGGCTTGATAGAATCGGATGATTATTTAGTAAAAGTTAAGCTTTGATTTAAGGGGCCCTGCAATAGTATCTCTAAGGAAACCACTAACTTGCAGGGTTTACATTTCAGCGCATAATTTCTTAAAGATATCAGATTGACTTGCTATGGTTGAAAGAGGTTTCCTGAAGTGTTTGCCTAGGCGGTTCTTGGGGATGAAGGAGTTTTTCAATTTTTCTGGGATAGGAACAGCTTGAATTTTGCGAGTCCCGTTTAAATCTTGGAATAGTTCCTGAATAAAAACTGCTACTGATTCATGCCTTTGATCGGGATCAAAATGTAACGCTTTCATGATTGCATTACTTGCAGAAGTGCTGATAGAAGAACCATAAATACGAGATTCTAAAGGGATCACCTTTGCCCGAATAATATCAAGTAAAATTGCACTTGGGGTTCTTCCATAAAAAGGCAAATTATTGCAAAGGGCTTCGTAAATAACCACTGCTAAACTGAATTGATCAAACTTAGGTGTAGGTTTATGGCCCAAGTGTTGTTCGGGTGCCATATACATAGGGCTGCCCAAAACCGAGTTAACGATAGTTAAACAATTAGTAGGATCAAAAGAAAGGTGTTTAGAAATTCCGAAATCGGTCAAATAACAATTGTGATCAGTATCAAAAAGAATGTTATCGGGTTTTATATCGCGGTGTATCCAATCATTAGCATGCATATAGGTTAGGGCTTCACCAACTTTAGGAACCCAAGCGTATAAGGATTCCAAAGTTAAGGCCCTGTGGTCAACAATTGCATGATTGATCTTATCTCGAAAATCACCCCCATTGATATATCTGGAAACCGCGAAAGGATGATCTTCATGGACGCCGGTATAAATGAAGGGAACAATGAATGGGTGTTCAAGAGTAGTTAAAGCGTAAACTTCCCGAATAAACCTTTCGGTAATTTCTGACTTTATGGAAGAATCTTTGATCAACGGTGTTTTTAAAATAACATTCTTTTCCAAGTTGTTATCAAATGCTAAATACACGACCCCCATGCCGTTATTGCTTATAGGTTTTATGACATCAAACCTGTCAGCAATTTTTTTACCTACCCAAGTGTTTCCTAAATTATAATTAATCATTTTGCGATTCCTTATTGGGCTAAAATGGTTTAACTGCAGAAGTTTTAAACTTTCTTTCGTTTGATTGACCACTCTGACTCATAATATAATCATTCATCAAATAAAAACAAGACAAATATATCTTTTATTCCTTTTTTAAAATAGAATTTGCCAAAGGTGCTACTTCTTGCAGATTTTTTAATGAATTTCACTTAATTAATACCTTAACGCTGGGATGGCGGATAGTTCCATTCGCTTTGTAGCAAATAACATTGCGATTGCAACTTGGAGTGCGCTGAGGAACAGTCCGTGATGGCGAAGTGCTTTATGCGTATTAAAAGTGTAGTCTAAATTTAGAAACAGATATCTTTCTTGATTGCGGTTTTTACTCTCGCTAAATAATCATCTCGTGGAATTTCGGTCGCACCCATCGTGGCGGTGTGTTCATTGATGATTTGAAGATCGAAGAGTTGATAGCCCTTCTCCTTAAGTCTGCTTACCAAAGCAACCAGCGCAATTTTCGAGGCATCTGAAACGGTAGAGAACATGGACTCGCCTGCAAACAAACCGCCTATTGCGACTCCGTATAGGCCACCAACTAAAACCCCTTGCTGCCAAACCTCTACACTGTGGGCATGCCCCCTGCGATGAAATTCGCCATAGGCGTTTGCAACCTCCGGGGTGATCCAGGTTCCTTCCTTTGGTCGGTACGTGCAGCCTTTAACAACCGCATCAAAATCTTGGTTGAAGGTGACTTGGAATTTGTTGGTACGGATAGTGCGGGCTAATCTTTTGCTAATATAGAGGTTGTCGAATTCAAGAATGGCCCTAGGATCGGGGCACCACCATAAGATTGGGGTATCTTCATCGAACCAAGGGAAGATGCCTTGTTGATAGGCGCAAAGAAGTGTTTCTGGTTCCAGGTTGCCACCGACTGCGAGAAGGCCATCGGGGTCAGCAAGGGATGGGTCAGGGAAGTTAAAAGAGGGCATAAAAAAATCCCGGCAAGTTTAAGTTACCGGGATCTTTCGTTGGACAATATTACTTTTTGTTGATCAGGTTGCCAAACTCGGTGCCCACCCGAATGTAGATGGAGCCGTCATAGGCGTCTTTTTCGTTGGAGGTGATTCCGTAGCAAAGGCCTTCTTTCTTGAGGAGCCCTTCGAGAACTTCTTTAACAGTTACATCTTTGCCTGTGAAGGTAAGCTTTCTATTGCCTGAAACGCCACCTTTGCCATCCATGCGAATTTGAACACCTTTAACTTGATCTTTAAGTTCGTCAATAATGTCACCAAGTTTGGTGTCTTTGAAGTCGACGGTGATTTTCTTTTCAAGGGATTTCATGGTGGCTTGGGCTTTGGGAGTTGCCTTGGTAGCCTGGGCTTGGGCAAACGAAGCCACGAAGAAAACGGTAACAGCAAGAAATAGACCTAGTAAGCGATGCACGGAACACCTCCAGAAGAAAAAAGCTCTCTATAAAGCAACATTTCTAGCGCTAAAGCTAGAACAATAATTATTGTACCATAGCAAAGGGTTGTGGGCAAAAAAAATCGCACAAAAAGATGTAAAAATAACCCCATGAAATTAGTGGTAAAACCTACAATTTTCCGTAAAATAATTGCCATGGGGCCTGACTTAAAAGCGATGGCTTTAAGCTTGTCTTTTTCAGTAAGATTTGATTGGAAAAAGGTGCAATTTTGCCGGACAACACTCTTCCGCCCGATGATGCCGCTTTGGTTCCAGAAATGCCCTCTGCAATGCCTTTGAATATTGCAGATGAGATGAAGGAAAGCTACCTGACGTACGCCATGAGCGTTATTGTCAGTAGGGCTTTGCCCGATGCTCGCGATGGATTAAAACCGTCGCAAAGGCGTATTCTTGTTGCAATGCATGATCTCGGCCTTGGGCCCAATTCATCTACAAGTAAGTGCGCTGGTATCGTGGGCGAAACCATGAAGCGTTACCATCCCCACGGTGAAGCGGTTATCTACCCCACCTTGGTTCGCATGGCGCAAGATTGGAATATGCGGCATCGGTTGGTTCATTCGCAGGGTAACTTCGGTTCGCTTGCAGGGCTTCCCCCCGCTGCGATGCGTTATACCGAAGCCAGATTAACCCCCATCGCAGCAGAGTTGATGGACGATCTCGATCGTGATACGGTCGACTTTACAGATAACTACGATGGTAAATATCGTGAGCCCCTTGTTCTCCCCAGTAGATTTCCCAACCTTTTAGTGAATGGTTCGGATGGTATTGCTGTGGGTATGGCAACCGATATACCTCCCCAAAACTTGGGTGAGATTTGTGATGCTGGGATAATGATTCTGGATAACCCTGATGTTTCAATCCCCGAGATCATGGAAGTTCTTCCCGGGCCCGATTTTCCTACAGGTGGGATTATCTGTGGCAGGCAGGGTATTGTTGAAGGCTACATGACGGGCAGGGGCAAAGTTACCCTTCGTGCTAGGGCGGTTATTGTTGAAGAGGGCAATAAGGCTCAGATCATTATTAAGGAAATCCCTTACCAGCAAACCAGAAATCGCTTGGCAGAGGCGATTGCTGATTTGGTTCGCAACGAAAAGATTACGGGTATTTCTGGTATTCGCGATGAAAGCAGCGTGCGCATGGGCGACCCTGTTCGCTTGGTGATAGAAATCAAGCGTGGCGCAGATCCAAACCTTATTCTGGCTCAGCTTTATCAGTTTTCGCCGCTGGAAAAAACCGTCAGCATTATTCTTCTGGCTCTTGTTGAGGGCAGGCCGCGCACCCTTAGCATCAAGGCGATGATCGAGTGCTTCCTTAGGCACCGTGCCCAGGTTATCCGCAGAAAAACTCTGTTTTTGTTGCGTGAAGCCAAGCGTAGGACTCATGTGCTTGAAGGTCAGCTGATTGCGATTTCGTCGCTTGATGAAATTATTCGCATATGCAGAACTTCCCCAAGCAGGAACGAAGCGAAGATCGCATTGCAAAATCATTCCGTTGCTGCATCAGTGCTTGCGCGGGCGTTGGGTAGTGCCAACTTTGCTGATTTGCAAAAAGAGTTGGGCGCACTTGCTGAGTACCGCATGACTGAAGCTCAAGCCGAGGCTGTGGTGCGTATGCAATTGGGTCAGCTTGCTGCTCTTGAAAGCGATGAAATTCTGCGCGAGTACAATGATCTTCGTGGCAAGATCATCACTTACGAAGTGCTGATTTCTGATGAGAAGAACATCAGCCTTGAAGTGCGCAGAGAACTTATCGAGCTTAAAACCAAGTATGCGAACCCACGCAGAACCGAGATCACGGGCGAAATTGGTGATGTAAATTACCTTGATCTTATTGTTAACGAGGCGTGTGCCATTACGCTTAGCCATCAGGGCTATATTAAAAGGCTGCCTGTTTCCACTTACCGCACCCAGCATCGTGGTGGTCGTGGTGTTAGTGGTGGCAGTACCAAGGATGATGATTTTATCGATCAATTCTTCGTCGCAGATACGAAGGATCATCTGCTTTGCTTTACTAGTTTTGGTCAGCTTCACTGGCTGATGGTTTATCAATTGCCCCAGGCAAACCGAACTTCCCAAGGTCGTTCGGTGGCTAATGTTCTTTCCCTTAAGCCCGAGGAAAAGATCAGTAGCATTATTCCTGTGAAATCTTTTGATGGATCGGAAGAGTTTAGCTTGATCATGGCAACCCGAAACGGTTTGGTCAAGAAGACCCCTCTTAGCTTGTATTCCCATCCTCGTAAGGGTGGCATCATCGGTATCAACCTCGAAGAGGGCGACTCCCTTATCCAGGTAGCTCTTGTTCGTAACACCGATGAAATTATTCTTGTTACCCGCAACGGCATGGCTATTCGCTTTGATCAAGCCGATGCCCGTGATACGGGTCGTAATTCCAAGGGTGTTCGGGGCATTCGAATCGGCACAGACGATGCTGTTGTAGGCATGGTTGTTGCAGATCCCGAAGGTTTCCTCCTTACTCTTTGCGAAAAAGGCTATGGAAAGCGCACGCCATTTGGCCCTAATTCTGTGGGCGATGCCGATGAGTTGACCGATGATGTTGCTGAAGAGCAAATCGAAGAGCAGGAACCAGTCGTTGATGAAAATGGCGAAGTTCCACCTACTGCTTCAAGTATGCGTTATCGCAAGCAAAAAAGAGGTGGTAAGGGTGTGCGAGATATCCGCACCGGCGAACGCAATGGTAAAGTCGTTGGTATCATGAGTGTGCGTAACACCGATGATATTATGATTATTACCGGCCAAGGGATGGTTAACAGAACCCACGTTGCAGAAATTCGAACTGTGGGGCGAAATACCATGGGCGTTCGAGTGATGAATCTTAAGGATGATGATAAAGTTGCATCACTCGCCAAGATTCCACACGAAGAAGCGCCTCCCGAAACCGAAGAGTCTACAGTACCAGTAGTACCCACCGAGCCAACCACACCCACCACTTGATTTCTATTCGAGGTTTGAAGCACTATGCGAGTTCTTATCACTGGCGGTTATGGATTTCTTGGCTCTTGGATTGTCAAGGATCTGTTCGCAGGCGGGCATTCCATCTTTCTGTATGACATCAAGCAAGATGCAGAGCGGTTGGAGGTTGTTCTTAACAAAGATATCATCTCTCAGACCACTTTTTGCGAAGGGAATGTTACGGATCAAGATAGGCTGATCCGGACCATTCGCGAGCATGGCATTACGCACATCGTTCATCTTGCTGGTTTGCAGGTGCCAACTTGCAGGGCAAATCCTGTGCTGGGTGCCCAGGTGAATGTAATGGGAACCTTGGCGATTTTTGAAGCGTATAAAGAATGTCGTAATCAGGTCAAGCGGGTTGTATATGCTAGCAGTGCTGCGGTTTTTGGCCCACCAGCAGATTATCCTGAAGGCCCCCTTTCAGATGAAGTCCGCCTTTCCCCCAGTACCAACTATGGCTTTTATAAAATCTGCAATGAAGGCAATGCCAAGGTTTATTTCTTAGATCATGGCATGACCAGCATCGGGTTACGACCTTGGACAGTGTATGGCGTGGGGCGTGATGTTGGCATGACCAGCGAACCCACCAAGGCTATGAAATGCATGGCTTTGCACAAACCCTATCACATCACTTACGGTGGATTTCAAGATTTGCAATATGTGGCTGATGTTGCACGGGTTTTTGCCCATAGCTTGGATGTTCCTTTTGAAGGCGCCAAGAGTTACAACCTGCGAGGTGATGTAGTCGATCTGCAAACCCTTCATCAGGTGTTTGAAAAGCTTGAGCCTGAAGCCTCGAAGTTGATCACTTTCGGTGATAGGCAGATTCAGATTGCGTATAATTTATCCGATGATGGGCTACAAAAAGAAATCGGGCCTTTGCCCAAGACTCCTCTTTCCGAGGGTATTTTCCGAACCATCAAGAAGTTTCGTAAGTTGGAAGCCGAAGGCAGGCTTGATAAAAAAGATATCTCTTGATGTTATCTTCAAGGTTGAAGACAACTATTTTGTAATGAGCGGGGTTGCGTAAATATCTTTCAGAGCCGGAATCGTGAGTGACGGTTTTGCATCCTTGCGCAGGCGCACACAAACTTTTATTGCATATCTTTACAAGCCAGAAGGGCAAGCGAAGGTTCTTCAAATACCCATTTACCATTCACACATAATTCCTTCGCTTGCGCTTCAGGCTTATGAGGCAAAGAAATACCGTTCAGAGTCGGAAGTAACATCCGTCGCTCGCGCTTCCGGCTCTGAAAGACAATGTGGGTAACTGATTTCTTAGTTATCGCTGGGTTGGGGTATGATGGAGGGCAATAGCGAGGCCCATTTATCCTGGGCACTGATTTCAAATAGATTTTCGCTTGTTGCTTTTACGAGCGCCCAAGCCCCTTGACTGATTTCATTTTCTAGCTGACCTGGCCCCCATCCCGCATATCCTGTCATCATTAAAAATCGTCCAGTAGCTTCCTCTGCGTGCTGCTGAGTTGCCTGCTTAACGCATTCTTCGTCGCCGATAAAGATCCCCGGTACAATTTGTTTTTCCTGCTGCGTTTGCATATCCATCCATTCTTGATGACCATGCAGCATGAGTAAACCTTCCGATTTACATGGGCCACCTAAGTACAGGGGAAAAGGAAGAGTCCAAGCCTGTGGAGGCAGGGGCCTATTTACTACCAAGCCAAACGCACCGGAAGGGTCATGCTGCAAAAGCAATATGACCGTTTGCTGAAAGCTTGGATCTTGCAGACTAGGTCGGGCGATTATGAACTGGCTGGCATGTGACATTTTTTACCTCGAGAATTTTTGTCTTTACAAACACTCGGGACCCTCTCTTATTAATATACGCATACGTAACCGTACTTGGGCAGATATCTAACTAAAAACTCTTCATTTTTCATGGAGTTTGTTTAGGCAGTTTTGGTAGACTGCCCCCATTGTACTTCTTTTAACAAGGAAACTTAATCATGGATCGATTCTTATTTACCCTTCTTGGATTAGTTACAATCCTTGGCATGACCGCAACGGTTGCAACTGCTGCACGACCCATGCAGGTAGATGATCTTTTTAAATTCCTCCGGGTTTCCGATGCTCAAATCAGCCCAGATGGCTTTTGGATCGCCTACGTTGTCACCAAGGTGGATCTCGATGCGAATAAATCCTCTTCCAACCTTTGGCTGGCTGATGTAGCAGGAAAAAACCCTCCTAAAAGGCTTACCTCCACCGATAAAAAAGATAGGCACCCCCGCTGGAGCCCCGATGGCAAACGCATTCTCTTTGAATCCTCGCGCTCGGGCGAAACCCAACTTTGGACCATCGACATTAGGGGCGGCGAAGCTAGGCAGATCACCAACCTTTCTACCGAAGCCTCGGGCGCAATTTGGAGCGCCGATGGTAAAAATATCGCATTCGTCTCTGCTGTTTATCCTGAATTTGCCAAGCTCCCGTTCAAAGAGTCGGATGCTGCCAACAAGAAAAAAATGGAGGAGATCAAAGCCAGCCCCATCAAGGCAAAAGTCTTTACCAAGCTTTTCTACCGTCATTGGGATAGCTATGTTGAAGATAAACGCCAGCACCTTTTTGTACTGCCTTATGATGCCAATGGCGCAGAGGGTTTTGCAGAGCCCCGGGATGTGACGCCTGGTGATCGCGATGCGTTCCCCACTTCGTCCACTTTTTCTTCGGGTGATGATTTCACTTTTTCCCCCGATGGGAAATACCTTGTGTTTAGCGCAGTGCCTGAAAAGGATGAAGCGTGGAGCACCAACATGGATCTCTGCCGGGTATCCATCAACAATACCTCGGATAAGTGGGAAAATTTGACCAAAGAAAACCTCGCAGCAGATAGTGCCCCGATGTTTTCCCCGGATGGTAATTATCTAGCTTATAGAGCCCAAAAACGCCCAGGGTTCGAAGCGGATAAATGGGAAATCATGATCGTTGAAACTAATAAGGAAGGCACCTTCAAAGGTAAGCCTGTTTCTTTCACAGGGGCTTTGAAAACCGATATCTCTGTCAATGATTTTACTTGGGCAGGTAAAGATAAAATTCTTTTCACTGCTGATCATCTGGGCAAAGTCGCGCTGTTTCAAATCCTTCCTCTTGAAGATGTTCCAACGGTTGGATCATCAAATCTGATCAAAAACCAAATGTCTGGCTATAACTCTGGTATCAGTGCAAGCGCCGATGGCACAAAGATTGCCTTTCTTAATGCAAGCATGGCGAGTCCGCCCGAGGTTTTTGCAGGCAACGCTGATTTGAGGCTTTCCAACCCGATCAATATCAGCAAGGTTAATGAAACTCTTTTAACCGAACTCGAACTTCCTAAGCCAGAAAGTGTCACACTTCCGGGCGCGGGAGATACTCCAACTCAGATGTGGATTTTAAAACCCCCGGGTTTTGATCCATCGAAGAAATGGCCTGTTGCTTTTCTGGTTCATGGCGGTCCCCAAGGTGCTTGGGAAGATGGTTGGAGTTATCGTTGGAACCCACAAGCGTGGGCAGCCCGGGGTTATGTTGTCGCATTGCCCAACCCACGGGGCAGTACCGGTTTTGGCCAGAAGTATGTCGATGAGATTTCTGGCGACTGGGGTGGCAAATGTTACGAAGACCTTATGAAAGCTGCTGATTATGTCGAAAAACTTCCCTATGTCGACAAGGATCGCATAGGCAGTGCGGGTGCTTCCTTTGGTGGCTACATGATGAATTGGTTCTCTGTAAAAACAGGCCGGTTCAAATGTTTGATCAGTCATTGTGGTGTTTATAATTTTGAAAGTATGTACACGACCACCGAAGAAATCTGGTTTGATGAATGGGAACATAGCGGTCCACCTTGGGGCAAAGGTGGCAGAGAAAGTTATGAAAAGTTTTCGCCCCATCGTTTTGCAGAGAATCTTGCAAAGTTTAAAACGCCGATGTTGATCATTCACAACGATCTGGATTTCCGCGTGCCCATTAGTGAGGGCACCCAGATTTTTACCGCACTTCAAAGGCAGGGCGTGCCTTCTAGGTTTGTGAATTTCCCTGATGAGGGGCATTGGGTATTGAAACCAAAGAACTGTCAATTCTGGTACAAAGAAGTGTTCACCTGGTTGGAAAAGTATGTTCCTCCCGGCGGCCGTTAAAATTTTGTTTATTAGCTCGTTGATTGCTATAATAGTTATAGATCATTTTATTGAAGGAGGGTTTTTGTATGTTTAATAGGGTTATAATGCGAATTGCAGTACCCATGGTGCTGTTGGTAGGTTGCGGTGAGATGTCTCCGCCCGGCGAAGATACTGCAGATGCAAGTTTGCAGCGATACACGGTAGAAGTACGGGGAATGTCGTGAATGAGTTGCCCAACGAAAGTGCGGTCCGCACTTGTGACAATTCCGTGGGTGATCAAAGAATCGATCGTTACTAACCGTAATTCTGAAACCGTAAGGTTTGCAGTTTCAGAGAAGGAAAAGTTCAACCTCGATGAACTAAAGCAAACGGTCATTGCCAAGGCAGGCAGCCGTTATCAAGTGACTAAAGTCATTCAATAAGTTGGTGATTAAATCAATAAAGGCTCTCTCTGATAATATCAAGGAGAGCTTTTTTTATTTGATGTGAATCACTTTTCCTGAAGCGTTGGAAGCATAGATCGCTTGGATTAATTCCACCGCCCTGCGCCCTTCCTTGCCATCAACCAAGGGCTTGCCACCTAGCTTGATTGCGTTGACGAAATCGGTCAATTGTCTGGTATGGCCCTGATGGCTGATTGCAGCGGGGTTGCTTGATCCGCCCGAAGCTCCTACCTTTTGTGCAAAGCGGGTTTTCACATCATTATCGTGGGCGATGGGTTCAAGGAAATCCCACTTGAGAATGTCATCTTGTTCAATGACTGCGGTACCTTTGTCGCCATGGATGCCTATGGTTTTAGGCAAGCCGGGGTGAACACTGGTGGTAGCTTGAATAACGCCAAGGGCTCCGTTTTGAAATTTCAAACATGCAACGCCTGTATCTTCGACCTCGATGCGTTCGTGAGCGAGAGTTGCGGTGAACCCTGTTACATGGGTGACGGGGCCCATCATCCAAAGTAATAGGTCGACATTGTGGATTGCCTGGTTCATGAAAGCGCCCCCGCCATCGAGAGCCATGGTGCCCTTCCAGCCACCTTCATCGTAGTAGGCTTGGGTGCGCCACCATTTGCAGGTGGTCTCGCCGAGGGTTAGTCTGCCAAATCTTTTTGCATCAACCGCAGCTTTAAGTTCGACATTGGCATCGCCAAACCGCGAGGGGAAGATTGTGCAGAGAAGAACTTTGTTGGCATCGCATTCGCGGATGATGGTATCGCAACGATCTGCTGTGATTTCAAGGGGTTTTTCGACAACGACATGCTTGCCTGCGCGGGCGCATTCTACTGCGGGTTCCAGGTGGGCACCCGAGGGGGTGGTGATGATTACGATATGAATATCTTTTCTTGCAAGTACCGGTGCAAGATCTGGATAGATATCACAAGAGAGCTTGAGTTCTTCGTTCATTGCTTGGGCGTTTTTGCCACTTCTGCTAATGAGCGCTAGAAGTTTTGTTCCAGGAATTTCTGCAAGTGCCCTGGCATGAAAGCGGGCGATCATACCGCACCCTACAATTGCAACGCCTAGTGGTTGTCCATTGTTCGCCATCGATTTACTCCGGATGAGTTAGGAATTTTCAGAAAGAATGGTTTGGAAAGCCTTGATCAGATATTGAAGCCCGCTGAACAGAGTGGCTGCAAGCATGCCATAGATCAGTGCTGCTCTGGCATAAAAGCCAAAGGTTGGATTGATCCATTCGAGATTCATGAGGTTGATGAAGATGGAGATGAGTGCAGCGCATTGAAGAATCATCTTGGCTTTACCAAGGAAGTCTGCACCAAAGCTGACGCCTTTTTTCTCGATGAAGTTTCGTAATCCTGTGATAAGAAGTTCTCTGGCAACGACAACGGTAACCATCCATGGGGGCAGCCAACCCTCGGTGGTTCCTATGGGAATCAGAAAAATAAAGGTGCCACAGATTAAAACTTTATCAACAAGAGGGTCTAGGTTACGGCCTAAGCTGCTTTGCATATTCTGGGTGCGTGCGAGATGGCCATCGAGCCAGTCGGTGAATGCAGCAAAAATGAATACCAGAAGAGAAGCGAGCCATAATTCTTGCGAGATGAGATAAAAGAGAACAAAGGAAAGGAGGAAGCGCATGCCTGTAAGCTGGTTAGGTAGGTTGAATAAAACCGCCCTTCCTGACTTGATAGCCTGCGTGCCTGCGAGGTTTCTTTCCATGAAGCAAATACTCTTTATGCAAAACTAGCGAATAGAAATTACCCTGCCTGCGAGATCGTAGCCATCTGTTCCGGTGATTTTGGTGCGAACGATATCACCCGAACGAAGGCCTTTTCCTTTTAGGCGGATCAGGCAATCAATATCAGGTGCATCTGCAAAAGTTCTGCCTGTAAACTGGCCTGGGACTTCTGGGTCTGGGCCGTCCACAATCGCTTCTATTTCCTTGCCTAACTGCGATTGGCACCACTCGAATGCAATGGGTTGTTGCAAAGCCATGAGCGCGTTTTGCCTAGCGGTTTTAACTTCTTCAGGTAGATGATCTTCGAGCCTAGAAGCGGGAGTTCCCGGTTCAAGAGAGTAGGTGAACACACCCAGCCTTTCGAATTTTGCCTGCTTGACGAATTCAACAAGTTCTTGAAACTCTTCTTCGGTTTCGCCAGGGAATCCAGCGATGAAGGTTGTACGGAAAGCAAGGTTTGGAATTGCTGCGCGTAATTTTGCTAGCAGTGTTTCAACATCGGCCCTGCGCACTTTTCGTTGCATTCTGCGCAACACACGATCATTGATATGCTGCAAGGGCATATCAAGATATGGCACGATTTTTTTCGAGCTCGCGATCACTTCAATCAGTTCATCGGTGAAAAATATCGGGTATGCATACAGAATGCGTATCCACTCGATACCATTCACTTTTTCTAACTCGCGCAATAAAGCTGCAAAGCGGACTTCACCATAAAGATCGAGCCCGTAGTAGGTGGTATCTTGGGCGACGATTAGAAGCTCGCGCACGCCATCAGCAGCAAGTTCCTTGGCTTCGCGAATTACTTCTTCCATGGGTTTTGTTACATGCTTGCCACGCATCGAAGGAATGGCACAGAAAGTACAAAGCCTGTCGCAACCTTCAGAGATTTTGAGGTAGGCAAAATGCCTGGGTGTGATGCGGAAGCGGCCTGTATCTTCCTGAGCCTTCACGGGTGCTGGGCGAAAAACCGAGCGTTGTTCATCTGCTGCTTTTTTTGAAAGTGTGCGATTGATGATCTGTACTATCTCTTCGCGTGCATGAACCCCAAGTATATGATCAACCGTTGGAACTTCTTCGAGAAGCGCATCGCCTTTGCGTTCCGCTAGGCAACCCGCAACGACTACCGATCCTAGTTTGCCTTGTTCTTTTAGATCCAGCATTTCTCGAATGACGCCCAGCGATTCCTGCCTGGCTGGTTCGATAAAACCACAGGTGTTGATGATTACCAAATCCGCACCTTCTGCGTTGGCAGTAAGGGTGTATCCATCCTGGGCAAGTTTCCCTAGCATGCGTTCGGAATCAACGAGGTTTTTTGGGCAACCAAGGCTCACGAAGGCGAATGTCCCTTTGGACTTCACTGGTTCTGCCATTGGAGTTTTTTTGGAAGTTAGCTGCATTATATTGCTTCCCGCAGGCAAAAAGCCCCTGCGAATTTATTAGGTTGTGCAAAACTACTTGGGTAGTCCCTTTTCCGGTTCAAATACCCTAGATAAATGCCACGAGGTTTCAGACTCTATCATTTAGTCTAGCTATTCAATGTTTATCTTACAACGAATCAGCATGAATGGTTTGGGTATTTTTGAAGCCAGCCCCGGAAAAGGACGCATAACACAACTCCATAAAACACCAAAAACCTTACCAGATAAGAAGATAGGGGTTGCACAAAAAACGCCAAAAGTGTCTAATATGGGCAGTCTGGGTAAAAAATAGGCGCTGCGGCCGTCTGTTTTTGTTATTTATTGCTACCCTTCTTTTCAGGTGCTAGTTCGTAATTCATGGACATCTTTTTTCTAATCTTCCTGCTGAGTGTAATATTTGCACTTCTCATCTTTTTCCTTTGGGTTGGGATAAGGGTAATCAAATTTTTCTTTGGTTTTCTTTTCTCCTCAACTTTGCCACCGCGATTCTGCAAAGCCTGTGGCAGCGAACTTAATCCAACTTCAATGCAATGTTATAACTGCGGCAAGAATTTTATGCCTGCCGTTTCCACGGAAGTGCACGAACTCCGAATAGCACTTGCACAGTTGGAAAAATTGGTGGATCGGGATGAAGTTTCGAAAGAGGCGAGCGCTGCGGTTGTGGTTGCCTTGCAAAATCGCCTTGCAAAAATCACCCCGGTTCCAATTCCGCCAATCCTGCCTGCAGAAACTTCAAGTATTCAGCAATTACTATCCGCTATAGAAAATTCTAGTGTTCCACCTGTATTGCCAGTGCAATCAACTGAATCTAATACTCAGGTTGAAGAGGAAAGGCCTGTACTTCCTTTCCCTAAAAATCCTGAAGAGCCCATTCTTGTAAAACCGCAAAGAACCTTGGCAGGGGTGCTTAGCCTGTTTCTTGAAAGTCGCAATATCTTGCTTGGGGAGTTGGTGGGCGGATTATTAATTGTTGGCGGGTCGGTCGCCTTGGTTGGAACCTTATGGAATAGCCTCGAACAAATTCCCTACTTCCCGTTTCTAATGCTTTCAGCAATAACCCTGCTACTTTTCTTTGCAGGGCAATACACCCTGCATCATTGGAAGTTACAATCCACCAGCAGGGGCATGCTGGTCATCAGTATTTTGCTCGGAGTGCTTTCTCTTTTAGTGCTGGCAAATCTAGGCATTGCTGGCTCAAGTTATTGGATTGCAGCAGCGGTGCAGATTATAGCCCTTACAGGTATTGCAATTCTGTTCAAAAAAGCAACTTCCGATCTGTTTGAAGATGTTGCCTTTGCTGGAATCCCTCGCCCTTTGACTCTGGGGATATTAATCTTTTGCGCTGCGATGTTGCTTGCTTCGTGGTTGGTGCCCTTGGAAGCGAAAGTTGCTCAAGGCGGTGCAATAGCATTGGCACTGATGGGTGCTTTTTTGTCTCGAATTGCAAAACCAGCAACCTCTGCAAAACTCATTCTTTTTGCACTTCTTCTAGTGTTTTCACTGTTTGTTTCTCAAGGGTTTCTTTTGGCATCGAGTACGGATTTTGCGATCTCTTCGCTTGCTATACCTCTAATATTCGCAGGTGTTGTATTTCTAGCTTTGCAAATCCCTAGGCCAGAGGCATCAGACGATGCTTTTTCATTGGCGGGCCCGCTGCTTCATGGCTTCGGTATTTTAACTATTACCATTGCACCATTTCTTGCATGGCCCGATGTTTCTTCGATGATCCTAGCTTTATGGATCGCCATTGTAATGCTCGTTTTATTTTCCAGAACCGCAGTGCCTTTGTTTGGCCCGTTAGCTGCCAGCCTGCAAATGGTTATCGCTTTCTCCATACAAGTGCATTTGCTGAATGCAACTTTGAGCCCAACTGCAACTATTGCATCGTTGGAGCTTATTAAAATCGTGGTAGAACCGCCTTCTGCTTTCGTAATGCTTCTTGTCGGTGTTTTAATCACTGGCTTTGCACGCTGGAATCTTGAAAATAGTTTGGAACGCAAGGGATGGATTGCAGGGGCATGGATTGCTGCAATGAGTTCTTTGGCGATGGGTTGGGCGCAAGCTGAGGGCCCCGGCCCAGGAGGCGCAATCGCTCAAATTGGATTTGCCTGCCTTCTCTTGTATCTCTATCGATTGCAAACCAATCGCTTCAGCGCAATTATCATTGCTGTTTTTCCGATATCCGCTGTTGCTACTTTCTTATACCCGGAACCTCCAGCAAATTTCGGATTCGCCTGCCTTGGTATGGTTGCGTTCATTTATTCTGCACTCGCAAGAATCATTCCTTCTTCCGCTAAAACAAATTCTTTAACTCAAGCTTTTAAGATACTTTCCTGCATTCTCATTGGGTGTTTATTACCCGCTTGGTTTTTCCTTTCGAAAAATCCTGAAGATAAATCTTTCTTCTTTAGTGTGGGTGCTTTGGAATTGGGCATTGCCTGCATCCTTCTTGCTTGGCAGTTTGGCAGGATGGAATTAACGCTTGGTGGGTTGTTGTTTTGGTCGATTTCAGGCTATAGCTTTTTTCAGCATCACTTGTTATTCCCTATGCCTTTTACTGCAGGGTTGTTAGCTGCAGTAACGCTTGCACTTTTGTTGCATCTTTTAAACAGCTTTTTTGTTTTCTTTGATTCGCTTTGGGATGAGGGTGTGCAAACGCCTGCCCAAATATCTGAATTCTGGCTGCTGCTTATTTTGCCTTTGGTCCTTGTGGTGGAATCCGCGGGCGCAGTACTTGAAGCAAAGGTTCTTGATCTTCCACTTGCAATTTATCTTGATTGGTTTGCATTCGCTGCCTTACTTCGTGCGTTGTTGGTTAGCAGTAGTCCGTGGTTTCGAACCTTTCAAATTGCAATGGCAGGCTCGGTGGGTTGTTTGTCTTTGCACTTCATAAGAATGCAGCCTTGGTTTCTCGAACAAGGCGGGAATTTGAGTCACCCTTGGGCATTGCAAACCTTGGGATGCTGGCTTTCTTCCCTCGCATTTGTCTGGAGTGTATTACGGTTTGAGGCACGCAAAAGCCGTATCTTCCGCGATATCTGGTTCGAAACCAGAAGATCTATTGATGAATGGACACTCGCAACCCTTTGTGGAATTTTACTTGGATTAGGCTTATTCAGTGGCTTCCTTTCATCGACCTCGAATTGGGGTTTGCTCCCTGCAAGTTATTGGCCCAGCCTAATGATGGGCCAGGGTATTCTTCTTTGGTATGCGATTTTGTTGGTTACGTGCATCATTTATCTTTGGGATGAAGCCAGCTATCCAAAGTTAGTATTGTTTCATTTACTCATTGGTTTTGGTGCGACCTCACTGGGTTATCATCTTGGAAAAGAAAACATTGCGCTTGGTTTGAATCTGAGTTGGTCCGTGTGGTTCCTTATCGGTTCACTTCTTCTTTCTTTTAATGATTCGTTGAATGCTTTTTGTAATCGTTTCACTATCCGGGTGCAGGAAGGCAATCTTCCCGAGCGCGCCTTGAGATGGAATATTGCTGGTTTTGCATTACTTACCCTTGCCTGGAAACTTGCAGAAGATCTCGCATCAATCATGCAGGATTCCGCTCAGATTCCTTTTCTAGCAAGAAATTTCTGGGCCCCCATCGTGGTTCTTATACTTGGGCTTTTTGTCCAAGTGTTCTCGCAGCGTAATCAGCGATTCTTATTTCATATCCAATGGCTTGTCATGGCTGCTGCAGGTGTAGGCTATATTCGTTCCCTGCATAATGCGGGGCAGTTAGACAAAGGTTGTATTGTTATTTTACCTCAGATGATGGCCCTTGCCGGCGGACTTTTTCTTTGGGTTTGGTTTTTACTAAAGCGCTTTGTTAATTTCAAATTCGCAGATTATCCATCAAGGGCAACTTTAAGTGTGGGTTCCCTTGCTGCTGTTGCAATCGTCCTTGGATTGATGCGCCTGAATGGTTCCGCAAATGAAGCTCATATCTTCACATCCGAAGCAGGGTCTATTCTGGGTATGGTGATGCTGGGTTCTGTTTTAAGCGGCTGTACCGCATTGCGATTTCAAGAATTCGGAACTTTATATTGGCGTAATGTTTTTATCGCAGGGTTTGGAATCCTTGCTACACTTGCTTGTGTATTTGAACGAAACGAAACTTTTGTAGGTTTGAAATTTCTTGTTATTGCGGGGCCGGTTTATTCGTTTCTCTGGGTCTTTGCTTATCCCATAAAAGATTATTTTCAACACCGCTTGCTGCGGATTCAGTTCACCAATCTTAGTGAGTTGGCTGAAATTCTTCAGGGCTTGGGTTTGTTCCTGCTATTTCTGATTACTTGGGCTGCATGGCCTCTCGCGTTCACTATTCATGCAATGATTGGTCTGGGTTTCTTGATCGCAACCTCTATGTTGCTTAGCTGGTTTCGTAAAAGCGATAGGCATGGAAGTATTGCATTTTGGCTTTCAGCTCTGTTTGGCGCACTTACGATTTATCATCAAAATAAAGGCGAGCCTTTTGTAAATTGGTATGCATTTATGATTGCAGGAGTACTTTGCGCAGCCTCGATTCAGACTGCAATATGGTCACGAATCAAGGTTCTAAATTATGAATGGTTGTTGAAATCTAGGGTGTCAACTCTTGAAGCAATTCACATTTCATTGCCTTGGGTTGCTTTACTGCTGTTGCTTCTTCCTACAGGGTTTCAATTTGTTTTGGTAGGTAAAGAAGGTTTCTTTGCCAATTGGTTAATCACCATGTCAGGCAAGACCATTTGTATTGCAATGGTATTTAGTTTAATTGCCAACCTTTATTATCGGGTGCGTGCTTGCCTTCCACTTGGAATCATCTGCACAGGCTCGGTTTTGAATTTCGGGATAGTTGCAGGTTTGATTGAATACGATAGGGAAGGTAGCTTTTCCAATGCCTTACTAGCCATGTGTGTAATCTGGATTTTATTTGGATTCGCAATTTCTTTTGTAGGAATTGTTTTTCAATCCCTTGGGAAAACTTACACTTTTATTGATGAAGAATCTTGGCCTACGAATCTTAATTTTATTCTGGTTGCATCACTTTTTGTTGCTATTCGAATGGGTGGAATCGAATCAGTTAATCCTTGGCTTGTATTCTCCCTTATTTGCTTAGTTGCATTAGAAATGGCGATGATAGCAGCTTGGCGCAACCTTGCAGGGTATGCCTTTGCAAACATTTTGACTTCACTTGGTGCGTGCATCTATCTGGGCATTGCTTTCCACCTTCATCATCCGTTGGATATGGTTAACCTAGTTTGTTTAGGCCTTGGTAGTATTTCGTTTTTCTGGTTTCTTGTTTCTTCTTTGCCTGTTTCCGGAATCAAACTCCTTGCCATCCGTATGACTGAATCTGCAATGCAAATTGCTTGGGTTGCTATGGGGCTAAGCGGTGCAATTGTTTATTTCGGTTGTTTGAATGGCCAGCTTTACTTAACTGATCTTCCTCTCGCATCTTACTCTATTTCTATCTTGGCACTTGTTGCCCTAGTTGGATTTTTTACACAGAAAGTGAAGTTTGGCGATCTGGGTTTATTCACCCTTGGACTGGTTGCGATTGCCTACTGGCTACGATCTAGAAACTTGCTTTATGCGGAATTAATTCAAGCTACCTGTATTCCGTTAGCTTTGCTGATGACTTTAATTACAGGGATTATTGCAACGCCTGTAATGAAGGTAAAGCCACTTTGGTTACCTGGTGTTCAAGGTATTGTGTCAGGTATCATTTTGCTGCTTTCTGTTTGGATCTCGTGGGATGCTGAAATTTTTGAAGAAAGAATCATCGGAGCTTGTGCAACTTTTTGTGTCGCACCTTCTGCTTTGTTTCTTGCTTGGGCAGAGCTTGGTACTTCCCGGAGTGTGCGTAGGGAATTTTTATTCTTGCTTGCTGCAGCTTGGTGTTTGGTTTTGCAGGCTGTTCCTTCTCCGCTTGATGATTCCCGCTGGCCCCAAAGAGCCGCGTTATTACAATTTGCCATCTTGGTGCTTGCAATAGTTGGCAGATTGATTCTAGGAAAGTTAACCGGCGTCTGGGAATTTGCAACCAAATTGATCCGAGATCGTCTGCCTATTTTTGCGTTTCTTTCCATCTTTTGTTCTCTTGCTTTGGAAGCAATTTATTTCAACCCTGATGCAATGAAAAGCCTGCAACCTGAATGGGCTGTTCAATTGGTTTTGGGTTCTGTTGCTGTGTTGGGCCTAGGTTGTCTGTGGTTTGTTTGTTTTCTTGATGCGGAAAACGCAAGCGATACTTCTTGGAAAAATACCAGATACACTTGGGGCGTGATTGCTGTACTTGTTTCAATTTTTCTGCATTGCAGACTTTGCAGGCCTGAATGGTTTGGTGGTTTCTTTGGGCAATATTGGTCCCTCGGTGCCCTTATCCTTTCTTTTATTGCTGCTGTTATCTCAGAATTATTTTTCCGAAGGAACAAACAAGCCATCGCTTTGCCGCTTATGCTTTTTGGCGTATTGATTCCTTTGGCACCCCAGTTATCCTTCTGGTTTAAACAATTTTTAGTTGCCTATCCTGAACAGTTTTTCTTCATGAAGGCTTTTGCTGAATCTGCAATGAGGTTGCCAGGTGATTTTGCATCTCAGGCATTCTTGTGGTTTTTAGCAACATTGGTTTGGGGTTGGGTTGCTATGCAGAGGAATTCTTTTTACCTTATGTTGGCTTCTTGTATGGGATTGGTAAGTGGATTTTGGTCGTTATGGGTTAGCCAAGGTTTTTCTATTTTCCAACATCCCCAAATGTGGCTTGTGCCCCCTGCTATCTTCCTTCTTATTTTAGAATTTTCTTTACGCTCGAAATTGCATAAAAACCTTTCTCAATTCCTGCGCTACACCGCCCTTGCCTTCCTTTATGTTTCCTCCGCTTCAGATCTTCTGATCTTAGGCATTGGTTATTCTGTTTGGCTACCCATTGCGCTTGCATTCTGGAGTGTTATGGGGATTTTGGCAGGGATGGCTACACAAACGAAAGGGTTTCTTTATTTCGGGATGGCGTTTCTCCTCATGGATATTTTCTTCATGATATGGCATGCAGCGGTGGATAAAGAACAAACATGGGTCTGGTGGATAGCGGTGATTATTTTAGGAAGTGTAATCTTGGCAATGTTCACCCTGTTTGAAAAGAAGAAAACAGAAGTGAAGAATCTGATGAACAAATTAAAGTCTTGGGATTAGCAAGTCGCCCTTTCTTCTTGCTGTAAACTTCATTTTCAATAAGCTTTATGCTCGTATTTTAATAATTCAATGAATTTGCTAGACTCAATTTAGCCTAGGAAAGGCCATGGTGTTATACAAAGGAATGTTCACATGAATAGTTCAGGATTTCTTGTAGGTTTTGTTCTTTCAAGTATTTTGGGTTATGCAAATCCAGATCTTGAAGCATTAAAACAATATCAAAACCAACCCTTGATTAGTAAGTTAGCAACTCCTGTAAACACTTTTAATACCCTTTGTTTTGCAGCAGAAGCATACCCTGTAATTCCGGGTTTGATGAAAGAAGCTTCTTCCTGTCTAGAATTTGAACCGGGAACGATATCCCCTGATATTTTAAACAGTATGATTTTGGACCTTAATGATATTCTCGATGAGTTATCTGTTCCTTTGAGTGATTTTAACGCATTACCAGGTCAGGATCGGGTTGTTGTTTTTAAAGATGAAGCACTTAGCATTAGTTTGAAAAAATGCAATGATGGCCTTTGGCGTTTTGATAGGGAGACCGTATCACGAATTAAATCCATGCGCATTGTTTCTGCAAGCAGAACTCAAGCAAGAAAACTAATTGCCAATCAATTAAAATCTGGTTTGCACGACCCTAATAATACAATGAGTGAATTCATGATGCATGCTTGCAATAGTGATTTTATTTCAGCTATACATCATCTCGATCTTTCTGAATTTCCCCCAGACAAAATAAAAACTATGGGGGCGTTAATAGGTTGGAAACTTGCTGCGATCATTCAGCGTAAGGGTTATTTATTCACACAGGAAATTCCTGAAGATCCAAACGGGCCTAAATATATTTGGAACGCAAGTAGTAAAGGTATGATCGCTGTACAAAGGGCTTATGTACCTGGCGGGAAAGATGCTTGGCTTTTTACCAAGGATACGGTTCGTGCGGTTGATTTGATGTATGAAGATATCAAAAAACAGCCCGTTGATATTCGTTATAAAATAATGGGTAAAATTGTACCCCCAGTTCCTGATAATTTTGACCCTTCACTTTTTCAGTTAAAATCGGGAAAACCCGATTCTGTACCAGTTGAACTTTCTACTCCCCGTAAGCTCCTTAGAAATTTTTACCTTGCGATTATGATGGCTGAATTTGATATTCATCAGCAGAAGAATCTCAACAACTTCCTTGATTTAAGTATGCTTCCTGTCGAAGATTTGGAAAACCTCGGCCCTAAAAGAGCAGTCATGCTCGATGCTATCCTTCGAAAAATCAGTCCCGACTCCAATAACCTTTCAGATTCCTGGAGTAGTCCTACCCAAGTGATCAACGGCCCACCCGGGTTCGAGCTTGGGATTCTCAGGCAGCATGATGGATGCTGGCGTTTTGGCCCTGAAACCGTTGCCAATATTCCCACTATGTTTTCAAAGCTTTCATCTGAAGAGCAGGCAAAGTATAATTACACCCACGATTTGGCCAATCCTCGTAACACTATTTTTTTCTTTTTAGCTGCTGTTAATTTCTTTAATGATCGCGAAGCTAGTCGGGCATTGGATCTTTCCGAAATACCAGTTCCAGCCCGGCATGAGTTAGGCCCTGTGCTTGCCTTCAAATTAAAATTTA
>Ga0209296_1000804_pt1 | contig 26429 bp, 52 predicted proteins | sample S_130206_EF_Meta_FD_187319 | JGI IMG/M metagenome (GOLD analysis project Ga0209296, IMG submission 187319) | Freshwater microbial communities from Lake Simoncouche, Canada to study carbon cycling - S_130206_EF_MetaG (SPAdes) (version 2) | ecosystem: Environmental > Aquatic > Freshwater > Lake ...
TTGGTTTGGTATATCCCCAAGAAAATCTGCTGGTGACCCAAGTCATATTATTGGTGCATTAAACTTTTATGTAGAATTAGTAGCAGGTGACTATGTTGAACTTATGTGGAAAGTATCTGATACTGGTGTGTCTATAGAGCATTATGCAGCAGGCACAAGTCCAACAAGACCAGCTACACCAAGCGTTATTACTACAATGAGTTATGTATCAACTTCAGCATCTACTAATGTATATGTAAGTGCTAGAACTAAAGGTAGTGCAACACTAAAACACTTTGCAAACGACACAGCAGATAAAACATACGGATACATTATAGTAGCTTAATGCAGTTAAAATACATACATCCAAACGAATTAAAACAAGTTTGGAGTCAAATAAAACCAAGTTTGGAAAGCATGGCTAGTCGTTCTACATGGATTGTAGAAGATGCTTATAGTGATATAAAAGAAGGTAGAGCTAATCTTTACTTAACATTAGATAAAGACTACTTTACCGGATATATCATTACTCAAACATTAGGCGATAAATTACATATATGGGCAGCATACAACACTAATAATGACGTGCTTAAAGATGGTTTAGAAGCTACAAAAGAATTAGCAAAGCAACAAGGATTGTTAGAAATTACCTTTATTTCACCAAGAAGAGGATGGGACAAAATAGCTCCCAAACTAGGCTTTAAACCTTCACAATGGGTCTATAAGCTATGATTATCTCATTGGTGATACCTAAAGACTATGATTTATTTTTTCCAGCTATAGAGCATTATTTAGAACTAGCAAGTAAATATACTTACGGTAGATATAGTGCTGACGATATACAGCATGAGATGAGAAATAATGATAAGCAAAATCTTTGGATAGCTTATAAAGATAATGAGATTTATGGCTTTGTCGTAACAGAAATTATAGAGTATCCGCAAATGAATACTTTAATGATGCACTTTACAGCAGGAAAAGAATTACCTAAATGGAAGGATTTAATGTTAAACACATTAAGACGATTTGCAAAGGAATCTAATTGTAAAACAATAGAGTCTTATGGTCGTAAAGGTTGGGGTAAAGTTTTTAAGAATGACGGATACAAAATTAAGTTTATATTTTATGAATTACCTTTGGAGGCAGTATGATTGGTTTACACAATTGGCTAGAAAATCTAGTTGAATCATTTACATTTTATGGTGGTGGTAAGGGCAAAGGTGGTGGTGGCACTCAAACTCAAACACAAGATATTGCACCTTGGCTAAAAGAATATGTAACCTATGGTTTAGGTGAAGCTAAAAATCTTTATCAAGGCACAACACCAACATACTATCCTGGTCAAACATACGTTGACCCATCAACACAAACAACATCTGCAATAGATTTAGCTACTAAACGTGCTATGGCAGGAAGTCCTTTAACAAGTGGAGCTATTGAACAACAAACAGGTACAGTAGGCGGTCAATATTTAGGTGCTAATCCTTATTTAGAAGCAGCATTAAGACCAGGTCAAGAATCAGCTATTAGAGCATATAACCAAGCTATTGGTGGCACTCGTAGCCAGGCATCTCAAGCGGGTCGTTATGGCTCAGGTGCACAAACACAATTAGAAGGTCTATCACAACAAAACCTTGCTAACGCTTTAGCTAACCAAGCAGGTCAAGCAGCATATCAAAACTATGCTACAGAACGTGGCTTACAACAACAATCAGCTTTAGCAGCTCCACAATTAGCTCAATCACAATACAACGATATTAACCAACTATTACAAGCTGGTCAATTAGGTGAACAATATAAACAAACTGCACTAGAGTCTGATATTGCTAGATACAACTTTGAACAACAAAAACCGTACGAGAAGTTATCTGCTTATCTTGGTTCAGTATATGGTGCACCTGTTCCTATGACAACATCAGGTACATCTACTGTTAAAAAAGGTAAGATTGTATGCACAATGATGAACGAACAGGCTTATGGTTTTGGTTCATTCCGTAATACAATTTGGGTTAAACATTCAGAAAATATGCCTAATGCTAAAGTATATGAAAAAGGCTATCACACATTATTCTTACCATTAGTAGACTTTGCTAAAGGTGAAGGTAAACTTAATAAAGTAGTACGTAATGTATTAGCACATATTGCTAGACATAGAACTGCTGACATCTATAAACAAATGCGTGGCAATAAGAGAGACACATTAGGTCGTATCTATCGTGCTATCTTAGAACCAATCTGCTATGTAGTAGGAAAGGTAGGCAAATAATGAGTGACCCAATTACAACAGGTATAGGTGTAGGCTTAGGTACTTCTTTATTAACAGGTGGCAATCCACTTACAGGTGCTGCATTAGGTGGTCTTGGTGGTGGTGCATTTGGTGCATTTCAACCAGGTGGCTTTGCATCAGGTATGTTTGGTTCAGCACCAGCAGTAAGTACAGTAACAGGAGGAAGTACATTTGCTCCAGCAATACTAGGTCAGTCAACAATGAACCCTGCACTATTAGGACAAACAGTTACACCATCTCTTCTTTCAGGCACAGCAGGCGGTGCTTTACCATTAGGTGCAATTGATAGAATTGGTAATGCTGTAAATAGCGTTACTGCTCCATTTGAAAACTTTGCAGCAGAAAATCCATATTTATCTAGAATGGGTGGAAACTTACTTTCTAATCAAATTATGGGTTCACAAGCTCCACAAATGCAACCTAACCCATTAAGTCAAATACCTATCATTCCTGGTAGAGAAACAGTAGCAGGAAGAGTTACAGGACTTCAAACAAAAGCATCTCCACTAGCTGGTAGAAATATTAATTTTGGCGGTTATCAAGGATAATACTATGGCATTTTTCCCTACAAATGAAGGCGGTGGGTTTTTTAATAATCTACCTAATATCTTTATGACTCCTGATTTTTCTCAAACAGGAATATTAACAGATGAACAACAAAAAGATTTAAGAAACCAAGCTACTAAAGCAGGGTTATTAGGTACTGCTTTAACATATCTTGCTACACCTAAAACAGAAAACTATGGTTCTGCATTACCTTATTTAGCTAAAGCAGGTCTAGGTGGTATGAATGCAGCACAAGACGTATATGGTTCAGGATTAACTAATCTTTATAGACAAAGACTATCAGAACAAAAAAGCGACCCATTTGGTACTGTTGATATTACTAAATTTACTCCTGAGTCTATTCAAGCATTTCAACAATCAGGAAATAAAGACTATAGTGTATTAAGACCAACAAAAGAAGCTATTAAAACTGAAACACCTTTTGCTAAAATTGATACAAAAGACTATACACCTAAGTCATTAGCAGCATTTCAAAAATCAGGTAACTTTGAAGATTTAATTCCAAAACCAGATGCTATAAAATCAACACAAGATTATACAGAACCACAATTAGACCAATTATCAGGTAAATATGTTTTCTTGCCTAAAAGACCAGGATTACCAATTAAAGATTTAGCAGGTAATATTGTTACAGATATTAAATTACCTGAAAAAGCAGGTGAAAAATTAACAGAAGGCGAAAGAACAGCAGGTTTCTTATCTGAAAGACTTAATAACTCACTTAATCAATTAAAAGTAGTAACAGGTGAAAAACCATCTGCTGCTAGTCCAAATGTTAAAGCTGAAGCTATTAAATTTGTTACTCGTTCTGACTATCTTAAAAACTTAGCTAATCCAGAAGCAAGACAACAAGTAGAAGCTGCACAATATGATATTCTTGATTCAGCTCTTACACTTGGTACTGGTGCTGCTTATACAAGGGAACAATTAGAGTCATATCGTCAATCTTATTTCCCACAATTAGGTGATAAACCTAAAACTGTTGAAGATAAAGCTAAACGATTAGAAGGTTTATTAGATGCAGCATATAAGAAAGCTGGTCGTGCAGCACCTAAAGAAAATCAACCACAACCTTCAATGACTATGCCAGCTACACAAGGTTGGTCTATTAAGAAAAAATCAGGGGGTTAATAATGGCAGTATTTGAAATCACTTCACCTAGTGGAGAAACATTTGAGATAACAGCACCAGAAGGTGCTAGTGAGCAAGATGTATTATCCTATGCACAATCTCAATTTGCTAGTCAACCTACACAACCTACTCAACCTACTACACCACAATCTACATGGGAAAAAATTAAGGCAGGAAACTTTCCAGCAGCAGAAAGATTTAAAGCTGGATATGAGCAAATGCCACAATATTTACAAGACCCTTATTTGGGATTAAGTGCAGGAACATTAGGTAAAGTTGGTGCAGAAATGTTTCCTAATGTTGTTAAAACTATTAGTCAAACCATTCCTGAAAAGTTAATGCAAAGTGCTTTAAAACCTACTCTTAAACAATTAGAAACAGGTCAAGCATCTACAGCAGTTAAAACTATGCTAGAAGAAGGTATTAACCCTACTCAAGCTGGTGTGCAAAAAATTCAATCTAAGATTAAAGACTTAAATACTCAAGTTGCTAATAAAATTGAATCATCTACAGGCACAGTTAAAAAGACTGATATTCTTAAATACCTAGATGAATTAGAAGCTAAAAAACTTAAACAAGTAAATCCTGCTGACGATATTGTAGCTATAGATAAAGTTAAGCAAGAATTTATGAACTTTAATAAACCTATAATTAAAACACCTAGCCAAGCAATTCCTGTGCAATTAGCACAAGAACTTAAACAAGGTACATATTCTGCATTAGCTAAAAAATATGGTCAAATGGGCTCTACTGAAATAGAAGCTCAAAAGGCATTAGCACGTGGCTTAAAAGAAAAAGTAGGTGAGGCAGTTCCTGAAGTGCTTGGGCTTAACAAAAAAGAAGCACAGCTTATTGATACATTAGATGTTGTAGAACGCAGAGCATTAATGGAATTAAATAAGAACCCAGGTGGATTAACTTGGTTATCTGAAAACCCAATGGCAGCAGCAGGCTTTATGGCTGATAAAAGTGCTGTGTTTAAATCATTGCTTGCTAGGGGTCTTTATAACCTTAATAAAGGTACAAGTAAAATTCAAGGACTTTTAAACAAGCCACAAGCTGCAAGGGCAGCAGGCTTATTAACACAACCTTCAGAGGAATAGTAATGGTAAAGACAGACGTAGAATCACGTTTAAGTACGCATGAGGAAGTTTGTGCTATTCGCTACGAACAAATAAATGCAAGACTCAAGCGTTTAGAACAAATACTTTTAGGTACAGCAGGTTTCGTTATTGTTTATTTATTAACTAATGGAATGAAATAATGCAGACACTAAAGAACTTAGTAGCATTACTTGTAGGTATGTCCATAGGTATGTTATTAGCACTTTCTATGGATGCTAGAGCAGATACAACTACTATCAACTACAAAGGTCAACCACCACCTAGTGCCATTAGCCCTTCTATAAGTGCTTTTAGCCAAGACGTTTGTATTGTGCCTGTTACTGGTTCTGTATCTAGTACATTGTTTGGCGTAAGTGGTGGCTCTGGCTATAAAGACGTTAATTGTGAACGCATTAAATTAGCTAAAACTCTTAATGACTTAGGTCTTAAAGTTGCAGCAGTATCTATACTTTGTCAAGATGATAGAGTATTTGAAGCCATGATACAGTCAGGTTCACCATGCCCTATAAACGGTTCTATAGGTGATGCTGCTAAACGTGGTTGGTATGAACGTAACCCTTCTATATTCAAGAAACTATATGGCGAAACATACACGATACCGCTTGTTCCTGACGAGCCTATTACTACTTCTATCCCTACAAGGAAATAATGCTTATGCTTGGTATTGTAACTATACTCCAACGCCTGAAGGCTATATGCTTCCAGGTTCTCTCGTATGTAATGGCATTGAAAACGAAGTTGCTATCAGGGATTACTGGTGCAAAAGTTATGTCACTCATGACCCAATTTGTGGTGCGTATCAAGTCCCTGCTTGTTCAGACTTGGTTGAAAATCAAACCACAGCTTGTACGTTACCTCATTATAGCGGTGCTGTTAATCAAAGCAGGACTTTTAATTGTACTGCAAACGCTTGGTCAGCTTGGACAGAAACTAGCAACAATTGCACGCAAGACCCTCCAACGTGTCAAGCAAGCGTTGAAACTAGACAAGTAGCCTGTCAACCAGAATACGTAGGTTCAGTTACAGAGACAAGAACATCATCTTGTCCTGACCCTTATAACCCATCTATATGGGGAACATGGGTAGAAACATCTAATTCATGTGTTAAGAGTGCTACAAACGTCACTAACGTATCTTCACCTGTTAGTCCTAGTAGTCCACTTAACCCTGTAAATAATCCACCTCCTGTTGCAGCTCCACCGCCACCAGAGGTTAATCCATTAGCTTCGCCACCACCTCCTGAACCACCTAAGGTAGAGTCAGCTCCGCCTAAGGTTGAACAACCAAAACAGGAAGTTAAAAGTGAGCCAAAAGCAAAAGAAGACAGCCCAAAAGACCCACCAAAGGCTGAACAAAAGAATGAGAGCAAGGATAGTCCTAAACTTGACGTACCAAAGGGTAAAGAGCTTGTACATGGCTTTGGGATAGTCCTTTCTTTAGAAATACTTAACAAACCTATTATACAACAAATTGAATTAACAGATGCTTTCAAATTTGATACGGAGATAAACAATGAGTTCGGAAAAAATCAAAACCTTCAACTTGAGCTTATCCAGCTCGGCACTTCTGAAGTTGATTTTAATAGCATTGCCAATAGTGGCTGGCTCGGCATACGCAGGCATAACTTTTTACAACAAGATGGTTACGGCAATTGAGGCTGTTGACAGTTTAGACTTAGCTCCTATAGAGTCTAAATTAAATGGTTTAGAGATACAGGTTAAAGCAATAAATGAAAGACAATATCAGCTATCTGAGTCTATAATGAAGGCTAGTGAAAAGTCTTCAGACGCTATTGCTAACTCACGTGAGACTTCTGCTATGGTATCAGGACTACGTAAAGAATTAGAAGCAACCGTAAATGCAATGGATGATAAACTAAATACTGTTAAACGTAGCACAATGAACCCATTATCAAAATGACATTTATTACAGAGAATAATATAGCAAACTTATATTCAGCTCTAATAGAAATGCCTGTCTTTGACGAATACAAATTACCACCGGCATCTAAAGTAGACTTTGTTATAGTCAATGATAATGCTATATGTGGAGAATATCAACCACCAGAGTCAGGTGAACCTCATGTTATTACCATAAGTGTAGCAAGACATTCACACTTATATCCTGTTCTAATTACACTATGTCATGAAATTATACACATGTGTGTTTATTTAGACTCACCAAAAACAGAACAATACACAAGCCATAAAGGCTTATTTCTTAAACTACAAAAACGTGTAGCCAATACATTTGGCTTTGACCCAAAGGAACTATAGTGGATATTGCAGAATTTTTAAGGCAATTAACAGAACAACAAAATACTCAACCAAATGCTACTAGCATAGGTAATGAAAACTTAAACTTAAATGCTTATACTAGACCTACATTAGGCGGCAATGTTAATGCTTATCAAGAAACTCCTGTAGGCTTATTAAGTGGCACTATTGGTAAAGAAGGCACAAATCCAATATACAAAGACGTTGCTTTAACAAACGAAAACTTCCGAGGTGGCATATTAAGTCAACCAGGTGATGTTGCTCCTTATGGTGAATATCGTGATGGTAATGTTATGGCTAGAGTTATGGGCGGTGACTATCCTAATGCTTCTGCTAACTATACAACTCCATTAGCAGGTGGTCAATTTACTGGTGGTGCTAATTATAACAATCAAGGTTTAGGTTTAAATGCGGAATATGCAAAAGTACTAAATGATTGGATGTTAAAGGCAAGATTAAATGCTAACCCACAAGAACAACAACTTTTATTTGGATTAGGAAGAGGATTTTAAATGTTTAGTATTATCTCAGGTATATTAGGTTTTGCTACTTCAGGTTTACCATCACTACTTGGCTTCTTTCAGCAAAAAGGTGACCAAAAGCATGAACGTGAAATGGCTCAACTACAGAACCAACAAGCATTGCTTATGGCTGAAAAAGGTTTTGTATCACAAGAAAAGATTGCTGCAATTGAATTAGAAGGAACATACGCAGAAACATACGCACAAGAACGTGAAGCATTATATACACATGATGCTAAACTTGTTGCTGAAGCAGCACCTTGGGTAAAGACTCTTAACGCTTCTGTAAGACCTATTGTAGCTTTTACATTTGTAGGCTTATTAGTCTTTGTAGATGTAGCAGGTCTTGTATGGGCAGTTAAATCTACAGGTGGCTTTACTCCTGAAGCAATGGATGCAGTATTCTCTAGTGATGAGATGAGCATAGTAGCGTCAATTATTGGCTTTTACTTTGGTTCTCGTACTTGGGAGAAAAAGCGTGAAAGCGTCTAAAGAAGCAATTAAGTTAATTAAACACCATGAAGGCATTAGAAACAAACCATACCAATGTCCCGCAAAACTGTGGACAGTAGGAATTGGTCATTTGATTGGTGATGGAAAAACATTACCGCCTGAATGGAACAAAACATTTACTAACGAGGAAATAGATGCAATTCTTAAACGAGACCTCAACCGTTTTGAGTTGGGAATATCTAAGATGTTACCTAACGTGCCTCTTAGACAACACGAATTTGACGCTATCTTATCTTTCTGCTTTAATCTTGGTCTTGGTTGCTTTCAACGAAGCACCATCCGTCAAGCGTTGTTACGTGGCGATAAAGAAGCGGCTATGGAGTCGTTAGTTAAATACTGTAGAGCTGGTGGCAAGATATTAAAAGGTTTACAAAACAGAAGATTAGATGAACGTAAATTGTTTTTAGGGTTATAATAAAGCATCTTAACCCTAGGAGAGTAGTTTGAAATATAAATCAGTTCTAGTCATATCTGACCTACATATTCCATATCATCATCCTGACGCATTTGCGTTTTTAAAAGCATTAAAGACTAAATACAAGTTTGACCATATAGTCAACATAGGTGATGAGCTAGACCAACACGCAATTTCTATGCATGAACATAACCCAGACTTGCATTCTGCTGGACATGAATTAGAAGAGTCTAAAAAACACGTAAAAGAATTAGAAAAAATATTTCCTAAGATGGTATTAGTTCACTCTAACCATAGCTCTTTAGTTTATCGCAGAGCATTAAAGTATGGTATGCCTAAGGCTTATTTAAAGCACTACAACGAGTTTTTAGAGGTTGGGAAGGGTTGGGTATGGGTAGATGACCACACTATTACTTTATCTGATAATACTAGGTGTTTCTTTACACATGGTTTATCTGCTGACGTTCTTAAAGTAGCCCAAGCATACGGTATGAATTCCGTCCAGGGTCACTATCACACAAAATTTTCTATCGGATATTACAGTAATCCAGATGCTCTTATTTGGGGTATGCAAGTTGGATGTTTAATACATCAAAAGTCTATGGCATTTGACTATGCTAAAAACTTTAAAAGTCGTTTCATTGTAGGTTGTGGAGTTATTATTAACGGTCAACCAAAGCTAATGCCTATGGTATTAAAAGAGAATGGGCGTTGGAATGGTCATGTTTCTTAGGACAATTATGCAACGGTCAGAAGTAGAAATTATCTGTAATCACATGCTAGGCAGAGTGATTGTATCTTGTGAAGCATTACATGGCGATAGCACTATAGTCATCACATTAGATGACGATAGCATGATAGAAATAAGTGGTGAAGAACTAGCTATCTATGGTGAACTAACACCAATGGATGACTAGACGCAGATAATCACACCACCACTTACCTGACAGACTGTTACAGACCCATCAGGTGCTAGTATAGTAGTAGTTTGAGCCATAACCTGTTCTGTTCCCCAAATAGCTAATGCAGCTAATACCACAATAAATATCCAATAGATTTTACTCATCATCAAACCTTTGTAATTGAGCTTCTAATTCTGGTGGAATTTCAACTCCATCATCTTTAGTAGCATCTAATAGTTTGTTCTTATACCAATCAGACTTTTCTAAATCTTGTTGTGGATTATCTTTAAATGGATAACGTAAGTCATACTTTAACTTACAACCTTTAAGATACCCAATATACTCTTCTTTAGTCAAACGACTTTTAATCACATCTATTGCTTCTATACCGCCTACTAAGTAATGCGGTGGTCTATTCACTAAATCAACCATTCTTATCCCCTTATAAAAAATAAATCAATTAACTGATAACAACCATAAAAAAACCAACCCATACCACCAACAATCAACAGCCATACTACTACTTCTAATATCTTTTCTGCTCTTGCCATTTACCATACTCCCTTCCTACAGTTACAGACACATAATTCCTATTCTTAAATCTTTTATCCAATGTGTTATTGTAAGTCCACTTTGGCAAAGTAAAGTATCCTTGACTTTCTAAATACTTTAATCTTGTTCTACAAACAACGCATTGTTGCACAATACTTTTAATGCTGCAACCAGGATTTGCTTCTATATAACTTATAATAAACTTTGCCTGTCTTTGGTCATCTAGTTTAGTGTACATCTTTTACTCCATGCAATTGTTCTATAAGTCTAGCAAATCTAAATATCTTGTCAATTGTTATTACCTGACTACCGTATCCAAATGCTTCTTTATATACCTTTATAATTTCTTCTTGAGTAAGTGGTTTAGAGTCCACCATGTGCCTCCGTTAGTTTCTTACTATCGTACTTAGATAATCCTTTATATTCTTCTACAGGTTCACCAGGAACTAATGGTGTTATCTTAATATGATGCGTTGTATTCTTTAAGTCGTTTAAATATGAAAGTTGATTAGGATGAAATGACCATAAATAAGACTTCTTTAAGTCACCAGACCTAACATCAAACTCCTCATAAAGCCATGCTACAGGTTCTTTTTTAGCCATTAGTAAAAATACATCCTTCCTATGTGTTTTGTTTTTTGTTTACCAAACCATGCTTTCTTTGGCGGTATTGAGTCATCATGGAAATATAAAGCATTTGCAACTGGATTTGCATATTTATTATGAACAATCGTATCAATAACCAAAAGTTTAGTTTCCAAATACGCCCTAGCATTAACTTCTGGATGACTTTCATCCGTAACCCCAATAAACTGACCATTAGCATAAACAACAGAGCATACATCACGACCCCAAAAACCACTACGAACCCTATTACGTATGACATTTATAACACCTACCTTTTCTTCTAGTGTTCTTGTATTAACTTCATGGTACACAGCAGTTGCATAACACGCTATATCTAATTCTAAGTTATGTATATCCATTATAAACCTTTCATGCTTTTCTGGTGTCTAGCAAATCCACATAAGCGTATAATTCTATTATATTGTGCAATTAAGCATAATATATTACTTAAGGATAAATACCATGTGGACAACTCCAGCAGCTACAGAAATGCGTTTTGGCTTTGAAGTAACTATGTACGTAATGAACAAATAGTTTATACTATTTAACGGTGACAGCGTTCTTCAGAAAATCGTTATCGCCAATAATTAAGGGGACTGAAAATGTCCCCTTTTTATTAGAATGGCACATCCTCATCTGAACCTTCAACAGCAGGTCCACTTCTTACTTCCCCTTGAGTTTCTTTTAGTTGCACAGAGCCACTAATAAACTTACCATTCTTACCTTCTCTAATCCAGCCACTAATTCTAAATTCAATACCATCTACATTAGCAGTACCTGTATAGTCAGGTCTTTTAGGATTGTCACCTTTATCATTTTTAAACAATGTAAACGTGTTTGTGTTATCGTACTCAGCCATATACTACTCCTTATTAAAAATTGGTTTCTTAGTCCAGCGTTTAGGTTCTATGTCATCTTCAACATATTTAATAAATTCTAGTGCTAATGGCGTATACCAGTCAAGCCATATTTTACTTCTGTTTACTACCTGTATCTTTGTTTCATTTGGTGTCCATATATAGAAATACGCATGAGGCATTTTACATACTTCCATTTGCATTTGCATTTGAAAGTAATAGCGTTCAGGTATCTCTTTATAAACTTCCTGAGTATATGGGCATTTTATCTCAATAACATTGCCATCATAATAACCATCAGGACTTGCACCAAACGGTAATTTGTCATGTAATACAAACTTATTACCAGGCTCTACAATATCATCAAACTCTTTTTCTAATGCAGATAATGCAATAGACTCATGAATATTACCGTATTCAGTCATCTCATTACCTTCAAAAGGAGGTTCACGTAAAGTCATTTGACGCCATAACTTTTGTCTTTCATATACAGCAGACCACGCATTACTAGCTGTAATAACGTTATGACGCCTATTATCTTTTAAATGACTCATGCAGACTTCTTAAGTTCGTTAGCATACTCACGTAGCTTTTCTTGAGCATTTGGTGTTAATTTAAAAAATGCTTGTTTAAGTTCACCACGTTTAGCAGCTTGTTCTAAGTTATTCTTAGCAATTTCTAACTGTTCTTCTGTAAGATTATCTTCAACTTCTATAGGTTTAGCAGAGTCAATTGCGTCATGCTCTACTATTTCAAAAGCATTAGTCCATAAATATCTGCGAAGGTAAGTTTGAACTGCACCTAAGTTTTGCACATCATGGCAACCTTTTAAAGCTGCTGAAGACATAGGACATTTAAACTCAATAAACTGTGTAGCATCATCCATGTCTGTAATAGTAAGAATTGCTATGTCTGTATAAAATGTTACTGTGCCACAGATACCCACATCATTAGAAATTTCTTGAATAGTAGGTAAGAAATCACCTAACTCAAAATACTTGTATCCTGCAAATTTATTATGACCAGACTTTTTAAGGTCTGCTGTTTGTAGCTTTAATCTTGCTTGCATTAATTTTTTATGAATGCTCATTTATTCTCTCCTGTTGTTTGGTTTCCATCTCGTGCAACTCCTGCATCACTTCCTGGTAAAATTGGTCTTCCATTTTCTCTCTCCCATTTGTCGTTATCTAATTTAAGTTCGTCATTCAATCGTTTAAGAATATCTGCTATATGTTCTAAACCATTCGCCATATTATATACCCCCAAAACACAAAAAGAAATAGCCATAAATATTTATTCATCATGCTTCTCCTGTTGGTCAAGTTTATATTGGGCTTCTTCTTCCAATCTGTCAAGTCTATCCATTTCATCTAAATATGCGTCTGGGTCTAAATGTCTTTCCATTATATAGCTCCTGCAAACTTGCCCATAGCCCAAAGGCAAAAGGCTACATAAAGCCAGAAACCTACTGCTAATACTATCATTGTTGAAATTTTCATGTCTCTCTCCTAAAGTTGACAAATGCACTTTAAACCCATAAAAAACACATGTCAAGTATTTTCTAACAAATAATTAGTTTACAACTAGAATTAGTTATGTTAATGTCTTTTGGCATTATTAACTTTATGGAGAGCAATATGAAAGAAAGAGACGCATTAGTAAGGATTGAAGCATTATTAGAAGCTGGTTTAATTCCAACATCTGATGGCTTTTCATTGCCAAGAGATATTTATGATTTAGTATTTGAGTCAATTAATATTGGATTGGAAGATACAGATGTACAAAATTAAGAACTGGGAAAAGTTTAATCTCTATAATCCTAAGAACCCACGTTATCAAAAAAAGATGACGTGGTTCAAGTTTTATGGTACGGATTACATAAATAACATAGATATACATAAGCTATCTTTTGAACAAAAAGCTGTTTTAGTAGAGTTATGGTGTCTTGGTTCTGAAAGTGATGGTGTGTTACCAGACCTGTTTGAAATAGCTTTTAGACTTCATTATCCTATTGATTTTGTTGATAAAATAACAAAAGAACTATTTGCTAGAGGATTACTAGTCGAAAACTATGAGCCTGTTAGGATAGAGAAGAGAAGAGAAGAGAAGATAAGAGAAGATATAGTGTTAGATAAATTTCTTGAATTTTGGGAAACGTATCCAAGAAGTAATCGTAAAGTAAATAAATCAGGATGTATGAAATTATGGCAATCTCAAAATCTTGAAGCAATTGGTGACAAAATTATTAACCATGTTAAAATCATGGCTGATACAGATTGGAAAAAAGATAACGGACAATATATACCAATGCCAGCTACATACTTACGTCAAGAAAGATATACAGCTTCTGCAGAACCTAAGCGTAAGATTTGGGAAGGTGGGGTATGAACATTGGAGAAGTTATTGATAAGCTAACAGTAAGTCAATCAACAGTTCAAGAATTTTATAACGAGGGGTACAGTCATGCAGAGTTTAAGGTTAAAGGTACGGATATATTTGCTGATGACTTGGTCAAGTATTTTAGTGAGGAAGTTCATAGTGGTAAATCGCTTGGATGGATTAAGACGGAAGATAAATTCCGTATTAGGTCTTCGGAACTAACAATTCTTACTGGTGTATCAGGTCATGGTAAGTCTATGTGGTTATCACAAGTTGTATTATCTATGATGAAACAGAATACTAAATGCCTAATAGCTTCTTTAGAAATGAGACCTGTTTTGACATTAGCTAGAATGATTACCCAGGCATTAGGTTCACCAGAGCCAACAGATGAATATATACATAAGTTTTGTGAACGTGCTAAAGACAAGTTATATATATACGACCAAACAGGAAGCACTAAGTCAGAAGACATGATAGCAACTCTGCATTATGGAAAGCATGTATTGGGAGTTGATGTATTTATTATTGACAGCTTAATGAAATTGGATGATGTAACTGAAGAGTCTTTAGATGGACAGAAAAGGCTTACAAATTCTTTAGCAGTAATAGCACGTGATTTACAAGTAAGTATTTTTTTAGTAGCACATACTAGAAAACTTAAAGACGAAGCAGAGATACCTGACGCTACAAACATTATGGGAAGTTCGCATATTCGTAACTTATGTGATAATATTATTTGTGTATGGCGTAACAGATACAAAGAGAAGTTAATAGAAGAAGGCAAGACTTCAGATGATGAGTTAAAGATTATTCCAGATGCAAAGGTTTTTGTTCAGAAGCAGCGTAATGCACAATGGGAAGGTTCATTTAACTTTTGGTTTGACCAAAAAGGTTTACGATATAACGAGAGTCCACCAAGATGACCATAAATGAATTTATCAAGCAATGCAAAAAAGTATTCGGAGATGACATTCAATACAAAGCAACTTCTAAAGACGGACAAGTATTTAAAACGAAAGGATGGAGAGATGATAAAGTGGGCATTAACCAAAGACAACTTACCCCAGCTTATAGAGAAACTAAAAAGTCTTGACTTTACTAAACGCTGGCGTGTAACAGTAACAGACGCTAAACTTAATCGTAGTCTTGAACAGAACGAAAGGTTATGGGAACTATATACAAGTTTAAGTAATCATTTAGGTATTGAGAAAGACCGTATTCATGAACTTTGTGGCTTTAAATTTTTACGATACCAAACTGAAATAGCAGGTATGCCTGTAGAACTTATAAAGTCAACAACAAAACTAACCACAAGTGAGATGACAGAATACCAACAACAAATAGAGGTATGGGGTCAGACTATGGGTTGGGGTTGGGACTACTAATGAAAATATTAATAGCTTGTGAGTTTAGTGGAACTGTTAGAGAAGCATTTACTAAACTAGGGCATGATGTAACTTCATGTGATTTAGAACCCACAAGTGTGCCTGGTAAACATTATCAAGGTTCTGTATTAGATATTTTAAATGACGAATGGGATATGATGATTGCACATCCACCATGTACATATTTAACTGTAACAGGAAATAAATGGTTTAAAGATGAATACAAAGATAGGTTTCCTACTAGGCAACAAGATAGAAAAGATGCTATAGAATTTTTTATGGCATTAGTCAATGCAAATATTCCTAAGATAGTTATTGAAAATCCAATAGGAATTATGTCAACAACTTATCAAAAACCAAATCAAATTATTCAGCCTTGGCAATTTGGACATGAAGCATCTAAATCTACTTGTTTATGGATTAAAGGATTGCCATTATTAAAACCAACAAACATAGTAAGCAAAGGTGAGTTTGTAACATTTAAAAGTGGTAAACGAATGACTAAGTGGTATGCAGACGCAGCTAAATATAGCCCTAAAGAACGTGCTAAAATACGTAACACTACTTTCCAGGGAATAGCAGATGCTATGGCAGACCAATGGGGTAAAAATGAACTATCGTAACCATAAACTACTTAAATTAGCTAAAGATGCACCGTGTGTTTTATGTGGTAGCAATGACGGAACTGTGGTAGCCTGTCATAGTAATCAATTGCGTGATAAAAAAGGCACCGGAATTAAAAGTCACGATTATCGCATCTGCTACTGCTGCCATAAACACCATGTTATGATGGATAGTAGTAATGAGTTAACTAGGGAAGAAAGAATAAACTTATGGGAAGATGCTCATAGACGCACCATAGGTTGGTTATTTGAAAACGGACATTTGGAGGTAAAATAAATGGGTAAAGGTTCTGGAAGAAGACCATTGTTAATTTCTGAACAAGAAGCACAAGATAACTGGGACAAGATATTCAAAAAGGAAAAGAATAGTCCTGACGTATCACCACACGCTTATGAATACGAACTTAACAAGTCCACCGGTAATGTAGAGAAAAGATTTAAAGACGGAATATCTAAACCTAACGAAAGTCAATTTGATGGCAACTAGCCCAACGCAGTTAAGTCTTAAAAAATTACGAGAAGAAGGATACACATGTTGGATAACAGAGCATTGGAATAGTTATGCTAGGATACGTCAAGATTTATTTGGTTTTATAGATATACTAGCTTTAAAGGGAAAAGAAACATTAGCTGTGCAAACAACCACAGCAACAAATATGTCAGCTAGAGTAAAAAAGATAGGTGACCATGAAAACGTAGGTCTAGTTCGTGAAGCAGGTTGGACTATTCATGTACATGGTTGGCATCAAGACGATAAGAAGAAGTGGCATTGTAAAATTAAGGATGTATCGTGAATACTAGAGATAAAATACTAGCTTATCTTACAGAGCCTAAAGCTATAAAAGAAATAGCAGCACATGTAGATGGCAATTATAATACTATTAAAAATTTGCTTGTCACCATGAAGATGGAAGGTCATATACACGCATTTAAAGATAAAGATAATAGACTCATGCACTATTACATTCCACAACCACATCCACTACAAGGTATATTTGGACACACAGCAAACTTCACGGAAGACCAAATAAAAGGTGTTATCAGTCATAACGCAGATGATGCTAAACATAACCTTCAACAAAGAACTACACAAGAAACATTTGGGCAAAGCGTAGCTTATACGCTAACACAATATGATTAGTATGGAACGCTTATTGTCCATCCTAGAGGATTGGGCTTTATGGATGAAGTCGGATAATCACAAATTAGGTTATCCATCTAAGAGCATAGGCATGTCATCTGGTGGTGAGTCAACTTCAGAAGCGTTTGAAGAGATGTGTTCTGCCCAAGATATGTCTAATGTTAGAACCATACACGCTATAGTGCATAGCTTAGAACAAGGACAACAAGAAGCTATTTATGCTAAATACTTAGGTGCTAAACCACCATTAGCCTTTTATTGGCAATTAGATATGGCATACGATAACTTGCTTACAATAGCAGAAAGACGAATAAATGCTTAAACTATTGCATGGTGATTGTTTAGAGGTGATGAAAACTATACCTGACGCTAGTATAGATTTAACTATTACAAGTCCGCCTTACAATATGAGAACTAGAGTAAGAAATGGTAAATATACTACAAGAGAAAAGTCAGAACATTTTAGTAAAAAATATGAGCATTTTGATGATGCCTTACCAATTAATGAATTTTATGAATTTCATTTTAAAGTATTAAATGAACTACTAAGAGTATCTAAAATAGTTTGTTACAATTTTCAAATAGTAACAGGAAGTAAAGAAGCATTTTTTAAAATGATTGGTGATTTTAATAAACAGATAAAAGATATTATTATCTGGGATAAAAATACAGGTCAGCCAGCTATGCACTCTAATATACTAAATAGTTGTTATGAATTTATATTAATTATGGAAAACGATAGTATTGCTGGCAGACATATTACAAATGCTAAATTTAAACGTGGAGAAATGAATAATATTTTAAGAATTAAACGTGGTAAAAAAATAGATGGTAGTCATGGAGCTGTTTTCCCTGAAGATTTAGTAAGTCAATTAATGTTAGCATTTTCTAATGAATATAATGTAATATTAGACCCATTTATGGGAACAGGCACTACTGGAGTTGTTGCAAAACAATTAAATAGAGAGTTTATTGGTATAGAATTAACAAAAGAATACTTAAATATAGCAACTGCTAGGATAAACGCATAATGTTGTTGAACAGAAATGGCAAAGTATGCTATAATACTACTTGTTGGACAACTCCTGTCCGTTAATAACGTAATCCCACAAAAGCCTGACTGCACTCTCTCCGTGGTTGGGCTTTTTCTTTTATATGACATTCTCAGTAACTATATGTAATCAATGCGGTGACCCTTTTGACTCTACCGAGTATCCGCTATGCAACGACTGTAGATATGACCATAGATTTATTAAGTTAAGGAAAGATAATGAAATCAGCACCGAAGACAAAAGCAGGCAAGATGAAGAAAGTCAGCAAGGTAATGAAAGAATTTAAAACAGGTTCATTACATTCAGGTAAGGGTGGTAAAGTAGTAAAATCTCCTAAACAAGCTATTGCTATTGCTTTATCAGAAGCTGGCATGGCTAAAAAGAAAGGTAAATAATTATGCCAATGGTCGGAAAAATGAAGTTTGCTTACACAGAAAAAGGTAAGAAAGAAGCTAAATCATACGCAAAGAAAACAGGTAAAGCTATGACAGCTAAGCCTATGAAAAAGGCAGCTAAACGTGGCAAGTAAACCAGGCTTGTATAGTAATATCGCTGCTAAACGTGCAAGAATTAAAGCTGGCTCAGGTGAGAAGATGCGTAAGGTAGGAGCAAAAGGCGCGCCTACAGCTATGGCATTTAAACAATCAGCAAAGACAGCTAAGAAAAAGAAATGATTAAGAAGGGTAAAGAAACATTCTCAGGTTATAACAAACCTAAAAGAACACCAAGCCATCCTACTAAGTCACATGCAGTATTGGCTAAAGACGGTGACACAGAAAAGTTAATACGCTTTGGTCAACAAGGTGTAAGTGGTGATAAAACAAATACAGATAGAGCAAAGTCTTTTAAAGCAAGACATGCAGATAACATAGCAAAAGGTAAATTGAGTGCCGCTTATTGGGCAAACAAAGTAAAGTGGTAGTATAATAAGCAATGCTTAAAATATTTGTAGGATTTGATGGTAAGGTAGAGCCGGTAGCGTATCACACATTCTGCCAGTCAGTTATTGAGAAGTCATCAATACCTGTTAGCTTTACACCATTAGCACTAAACACATTATCAGAATACAAAGAAACACACACAGACGGTAGTAACGCATTTATCTACTCACGCTTTCTAGTTCCATATCTATGTGACTTTAAAGGCATGGCACTATTTGTAGATGGCGATATGATATGCCGAGCAGATATAGCAGAAATACTATGGGAACATGAACAAGACCACGCAGTCAAAGTCGTAAAGCATTATTACCAAACAAAGCATCCTGTTAAATACTTAGGTGCAAAGAACGAAGACTATCCTAAAAAGAACTGGTCAAGCGTCATGTTATGGAATTGCGGGCATCATCTAAACAAACAACTAACACCACAGTTTGTTATGGATAAGCCAGGTAAATACCTACATAGGTTTGAATGGTTAAAGTATCCTGAAGAACAAGTAGGTAAGCTAGACGAAACATGGAATTGGCTAGAGACAGAATACGAATACAACCCAGACGCAAAATTAATACACCATACATTAGGCACACCATGTTTTAAAGACTATCAGAATACAGACTATAGTCAAGAATGGTGGGAAACATACCAAAGAATGATATACCCACTTAAGGGTAACAACAAAGAGTCAGAACTATAACAGAGGGCAACCAACCTATAAGGAGTTGCATAACAATGGCAGATAAAACAGATAAAAACCCAAAAGGTGCAGGAGCGCCGGAAGGGCATACCAATTCTAGTAAAAACAATAGGATATGGGGAAATATAATTAAAAAATATGCTATACAAGAAGACTATAAGAGACTTCATGCTATGGCAGAGAAACTGTACGAAAAAGCAGCAGAAGGTGATTTAGGTGCTATCAAAGAAGTAGGTGATAGACTAGATGGCAAAGCTATAGCAACTACAGAGTTGACTGGATTAGATGGCTCAGATTTACCTATAAGCATAGGACTCAGGTTTGTTGAACCAGACACTAAACCAGACTGAACCTTTAGCTGACTTTCCTAAGAAGCTACAATTCTTATTTGACCCACATAGATACAAGGTAGCTTATGGTGGTCGTGGAAGTGGCAAGTCATGGTCTATGGCTAGAGCTTTACTATTACAGGCAAGCAATAAACCATTAAGGATACTGTGTGCTAGAGAAATTCAAAGGTCTATTAAACAATCTGTTCATACTTTACTTAACGACCAAATACAGGCACTTGGGCTTGGTCCATTATACGAGGTCTTGGAAACAGAAATTCGTAGTCGTAGTGGTTCAAGTTTTAGTTTTACTGGTCTTGCTACTAATACTGTTGAGTCTATTAAGTCTTTTGAAGGTTGTGACATTGTATGGGTAGAAGAAGCTCAAACAGTTAGTAAGAAATCATGGGACATTTTAATACCTACAATACGTAAACCAGACTCACAGATATGGGTGTCATTCAATCCTGGTCTTGATACAGACGATACATATAAACGCTTTGTAATAGAGCCACCTGATAACGCTAAGGTTGTTAAAGTAAACTATACTGACAATCCTTGGTTTCCTGAAGTATTAGAGATAGAACGTCAACATAGCGAAAAGACTAACCCTGACTATGAAAATATATGGGAAGGTGATTGTAAGGCTGCTGTAGATGGTGCTATATACTCTAACGAGATACGTGAAGCACAAGAAGCTGGTCGTATAACAACTGTACCTTATGACCCTATGATGAAGGTTCATGTAGTAATGGACTTGGGATGGAACGACAGCATGTCAGTTATCCTATGCCAAAAGGGTATATCAGATTTAAGAATCATTGGTTACATAGAAGATGACCACAGAACATTAGATAGCTACTCTGCACAACTAAAGAACTTATCCTATAACTGGGGTACAATGTTCTTGCCACATGACGGACAGTCTAAAGACTTTAAGCATGGCATATCAGCAGAAGAGATTATGAAGAAGTTAGGATGGGATATACGTATTGTGCCTAAAGCAGACATAGAGTCTGGTATTAAGTTAGCACGTATGAACTTCCACCGTATATATTTTGATAAGTCAGCACAAAGACTTGTTGAATGTTTAAAGAATTATCGCAGAAGTATAAACTCTGCAACCAACGAACCTGGTGCGCCATTGCATGATGAGTTTTCACATGGAGCAGACGCATTCAGATACTTATGTACCTCTATAGAGGCTATGAAGAACGAATCATGGTCTAAAGAGAAGATACAATATAATACTAGAGGGATTGTTTAATGGCAAAGTTACAAGACATGGAAATCATAGCTCAGGTAGAACTTGAAGAGAGTATGGCTTATGGTGTCAATGACTCTTCACTATCTAATGATAGAGCAGATGCAATTGACTATTACCTAGGTCAACCATTCGGCAACGAAGAAGAAGGTCGTTCACAAGTAATTAGCTATGACGTACAAGATACGATTGAAGCTGCATTACCACAACTCTTAAAAGTCTTTGTAGCTGGTGATAAGGTGATTCAGTTTGACCCTAAAGGTCCAGAAGACCAAGACGCAGCAGAACAAGAAACAGATTACATTAACCATGTAGTAATGGAAAAGAACGAAGGGTTCAAGACATTCTACGTATGGTTTAAAGATGCACTACTCTCTAAGAATGGTTATGTTAAAGTTTATTCAGAAGATGAAGAAGAAGTAGAAGAATACGATTACAAAGGTTTAACTGATGCACAACTACAGATGTTGGCTTCAGATGAGAATACAGAAGTGTTAGAACATACTGGCTATCCTGACCCAACTGTCAACATGGATGTTATCTATCAGCAAGCAGCCATGAATGGTGTAGACCCTGCTACTATTATGCAACCTATGTTACATGACGTTAAGCTCAAGATTACAGAAAAGAAGACAGAGATTAAGATTGAGAACGTAGCACCTGAAAGCATTATGGTATCTGTAGAAGTTACTGGTCCTAATCTAAAAGATGCACGCTTTGTTCAACACAGAGAAGTCATGCAGTTAGCTGACATTGCAAAAGCATTTAATAAGCCACTAGAATACATCAAGTCTATTATGTCAGACCTTCGTGATACGTTTGAAGAAGAGTCTAATGCACGTGATATATATGATGAAGAATACGATAGAGCTATTGAGTCAGATGAAGCATTAGTTAAAGACACCTATATTAAATTAGATGGTGAACGCTATAGAATAGTTATCTTAGGCAACACTATTCTTTACAAAGAGAAGTCAGAAGTTGTTCCGTTTGCATGTATCACTCCAATGATAATGCCACATAGACATATTGGTCGTTCTTATGCTGACTTGACTATGGATATTCAGTTAATTAAGTCTACGCTTATTCGTGGTCAGTTAGATAATATGTATCTAGCTAACAATGGTCGTTATGCTATTAGCGATAGAGTAAACCTAGACGATATGCTTACATCACGCCCAGGTGGTATTGTTCGTGTAGAAGGTGACCCAGGTTCAGGCATTATGCCTTTATCACATCCACCACTACCAGCATCATCATTTGGTATGGTTGAATACATGGACTCTATGAAAGAAAAGAGAACAGGTGTTACAGCTTACAACCAAGGATTAGATGCTAACAGTCTAAACAAGACAGCTACCGGTGTAGCACAGATTATGAATGCGTCTCAACAACGTATTGAGTTAGTAGCTAGAACATTCGCAGAGACAGGTGTTAAAGAATTATTTAAACTTGTTCACAGATTAGTTAGAACTACACTTACTAAACCTGACATTGTTCGTATGCGTAACAAGTGGGTAGAAGTAGACCCTAGAGAATGGGAAGACCGTAATGACTTATCTATCTCTGTAGGTTTAGGTGCAGGTAATAAAGACCAACAATTGGTTCATTTAACATCTATCTTGAATATGCAAAAAGAAGCTATTCAAATAGGTCTAACATCACCAGAAAAAATTTACAACGCATTATCTAAACTTACACAGAACGCAGGATTTAAAAACCCTGAAGAGTTCTGGACTAACCCAGCAAGTACGCCTGAACAAGAAGGTCAACAAAACAAACCTTCTGAAGCAGAGATTATGGTGCAAGGTCAGTTACAGATTGAACGTGAGAAAGCACAAGCACAGTTACAACAAGAGCAAGTACGTTCACAGAATGATGTTATAATTGAACGTGAGAAGATAGCAGCACAAGCTGAGTTAGAAAGATTCAAGGCTCAACTTAAAGCAGAGACAGATTTAGCTATCGCACAAATCAAAGCTCAACAAGGAATGATGTAGTGCCATTAAAATTAATGCCTCTTACTAAAGAACAAATTGACAGTTTATATAATCAAATATATGAAACTGAAAATGAACGTACAATATTCCATGAAATATGCAGAATAATTGAAGATGCACATAATGGTGTTATGTTAGACACAAGGTACAAAGGATATAATAATAATGGATAAGTCATTATCAGAAATTAAGTTAGGCGCACAAGCACAGCAAATATTAGATAATCCTGTATACAAGGATGCTATAGAGCGTGTTAGAGAAAACATTGTTAGTAGTATGACTAATAGTGCGATTGGTGATGAGAAGACACACAACAGATTAGTAATAGCATTACAACTATTAAACCAAATAAACAAGCAACTTACTGACGTTATGCAAACAGGTAAGCTCGCATCTATCCAAACGGACAGACCTAAGTTTAAGATATTTGGGTAAGGACAAGCCCACTTAAAGCCTACTTCGGTAGGTTTTTTTATTGTCTAATTTCAAGGAAACAAAACTATGAGTGACCAAGTCGCAGAACAGTCACCACACAGCCGATTAGAGGCTATGCTAGGTGATAGTGTTGAGTCAGATGTTAAACCACCTGAACTTCAAGACGAAGAAGAAGAACAAACACCACTAGAGGCGGATGCTGAAGCTACTGAAGAAGTAGAGTCAGAAGAAGCAACAGATGATAACCCAGATGACCAAGCTGAGGAAGAAGAACAGTCGGAAGATGAAGTTCCTGCTCTCCTTAAGTTAAAGGTTAATGGTGAAGATGTTGAGAAGCCATTAGACGAAGTCGTAGCATTAGCACAACAAGGCTTAGACTACACGCAAAAGACACAACAAGTAGCAGAACAACGTAAAGAGCTAGAAGTATATGCTGAGAGTATCAAAGCTCAAGAGCAAGCCTTTCACGAACAGATGCAACTTAACAATGTCTTAATTGAAGATGTAGCAAAAATCACATCATTAGACCAACAATTAAACCAATATGCTAACGTGAATTGGAATCAATTGTCTGATAATGATTTTGTGGAAGCGCAAAAACTTTTCTTTACATACAACCAACTACAGCAAGAACGTAGCCAACTCGTTTCACAGTTTGAAGTCAAAAAGCAACAAGTCGTTCAAAAGCAAACGCAATTGATGGCTGAGAAGATAGCAAAGGGAAAAGAAATCCTAGCAAAAGAGATACCAAATTGGAGTCCTGAGACTAACCAAGCATTGTTATCTACTGGCAAGGACTATGGATTTTCTGATGTTGAACTCAACGCAATTGTTGACCCTCGTCACGTAAAGGTTCTGCATGACGCTATGCAATGGCGCAAACTACAACAAAATTCAGTTGTGAAGAAAAAGGTATCAAACGCTAAACCGGTAGTGAAACCTGGCTCTAAAGATACCAAAGCGGAAGCTAACTCTAACCACCGTAACCTACGTGAGCAATTACGTAAGACAGGTAAGTCAGACGCAGCTACAAAACTTATAGAAAATATGCTTTAATTTAAAAGGAAACCATAATCATGGCAGCATCAGCAACCAATAGTTATACCGGTAAAGGTATAGCTGAATCTTTTGAAGATATCATTTTTGATATTTCTCCAGAAGATACACCATTGTTATCAATGGCAAAAAGAATGTCAGCAGGGCAAACTTACCATCAATGGCAAACAGACGCATTAGCAGCAGCAGCGACTAACAGAGCTATTGAAGGTGATGATTCTTCATTCTCAACATTAGCAGCAACAACAGTATTAGGTAACTATACTCAAATCTCAAGCAAGACAGTTCAAATTTCAAACACTTATGACGTAGTTAAAAAATATGGTCGTAAGTCTGAAGTTGCTTACCAACTTATGAAAGCTGGTAAGGAAATGAAGAGAGATATGGAGTATGCTATTGTACGTAACCAAGCATCATCAGCAGGTGGCGCAGCAACAGCTCGTTCATCAGCAGGTATGGAATCTTGGATTGTAAACAGAGTACTAGCTACAGGTTCTACATCAGGTTCTACTCCTGGCTTTTCAGGTGGTCTTGTTGCAGCTCCTACAGACGGTACAGCAGTTACATTCGTTGAAGCAGACTTAAAGTCAGCTTTACAATTAGCTTGGACAGATGGTGGCGAACCATCAACAATCCTTATGTCAGCAACCAACAAATCACGTTTTTCTGGTTTTAGTGGTATTGCTACTAAGTTCAACAATGTTCAAGGCACAACACAAGCAACTATTACTGGTGCAGCAGACGTTTACGTTTCTGACTTCGGTAATCATACTGTGAAACTTGACCGTTTCATGCGTGATGCAGCAGTTCTTTGTATTGACCCAGGCTATGTTGGTTTAGCTTCACTCAGACCTTTAAGCAAAGAAGAACTTGCTAAAACTGGTGACTCAACTAAATATCTATTAACAGCAGAATATGCTTTAGTAGTACAGAACCCTGACGCACATGCAAAAGTGCAAAACACAGGTGCTTAGTAACTAGATGTGATATGATAGGGGGAGTTAATTCTCCCTCTATTATTTATATATGATACTTTCAACATTTGAAAACAATAACAAGTCTGCTAATGTATGTAAGATAGCAGGTGAATATGAAGTAATGATGTATATAGATGAACAATATGTAAAGTCTCAAGTTGTATGGAATGAACAAGACGGAGAAGACTTTGCTGAAGATTGGGTATTAAATGCCGATATTATTTGACCACAATAGCGTAACAGGTGTAAGTCAATACTTTGACTACGACCCTGCTAAAGATACATACTACCTAACTAGCACACAAGATATTAGTGGCATGTTAGACGATATTAAAAAGTCCAGAGATAACCCTGAAGTTTGGAACAAGGGTGTTAAACAAGAATGGGCGCACTTTGCTA